>ERZ1026894.182-NODE-182-length-47889-cov-14.415876_pt1 | contig 47889 bp, 35 predicted proteins | sample MGYA00380177_ERZ1026894 | MGnify/ENA primary metagenome ERZ1026894 (study PRJEB33269, sample SAMEA4719813) | human gut metagenome | biome: human-associated habitat; feature: organic feature; material: feces | place: Cameroon | collected 2013-10 ... | reverse complement strand
CAGATGTGTATAAGAGACAGCAATTATAATAAAATGGTTAAGGCGCTTTATAATATTGATGAAAAAGGAATGAATATTGAACCTGTTGATGGGATTTATTTTTCGGATAGAAAAAGAGAAGAATTATTTCCTAAGCTACAAAAAGTAGTAGACAAAGTGGTTAGACGAATGCAGGATATTGTCAATTTGCGAGGAGTGGTATTGGATAATGTTAGTGGTTTTGAAAATCAAATGCAAAATATACTAGTTCTTGCAGCTAATAAGTTTTCACAGGCTCAAATTAAGAGTTTGAATGAATATACCAAAAATAAACTCATAGTGCCAGCAAAAAACGAGTATATAAGAAAGATAGATGAAATTGAAAGTAATCCAGAAGCATTAAAGGCAATTATTAGTGCACCAGACTATTTTTTGGATTCATATAAAAAGGCTCGCTTGGTTGGAAGGGTAATAAAAATTTTAGTTGATGAGTATGGCTTGGTAATAGACAAAAAATATAACAAATTTGTAGAAGTATATTATAATGAAATTATTAAGTATAGAAATGCATTGGGACATGCAATGCGTAGTAATGAGCATGCAGATAGAGAAGTTTTTATTGGTGAGATAGATAAAACTCCACTTATTTTTACTGAAGACTTATTTAGACAAATGAGAGCAAGTCTAAATGAATATCAACAAGTAATTAATCTTGTGGAAAACTCATTTAATCAAATCTGAGATATTTTTAGAGAAGCATATAATTGATACAGACAATGAAGAAATGCTGTGAATGTGAGTTGATATATAGTATAAATATTCATTCATCGAAATTGTCAGACAATCACTCGATACACGTGATATACAAACGACATCAAAATCCCGGTAAATCTGCGGACACCTTAGAAGCTGCTATGACCGCACAGGGCATTGTATAGTAAGTAATCCATATTCCATATAAGTAAAATAATAAGAGTGCTGCATATGACCGAAAAGTTGTATGCAGCACTTTTTTATATACATATAAAAGTCCCTGTAAAACCGCTGAATGCAGTAATACAGGGACTGTATTGTATTTAATGTTAAGTTATTCTGCAGGCTGCTGCGCAGCGGCATTCCGCGCGTTGATCTCAGCTTGTTGCTGATTGATCACGGATTCATAATCCGGGTTCGCAAAGAAGGTAGCGTCATGCTGACACTGACTTCTGGTGTTCGGTGTGCTGACCGTCTGTGTGCCGTCGGGATTGTTGATAATGACGGTAGAACCCTGCTGTAATGCGGGATCCTCTACCAGAGGCATCGTGGCAACACCGGTGTACTTGAACGGGCAGTCAGGACTTGCGGGAAGTCCGTCGTAAGCACAGATCTCGCCCTGATAATGCACATCACAGCTTTCAGTAGGTTCGGTACCTTCTGCAAAGTATTCGGTATAAACAGATCCATCACACAGACCGGGGATCGGAAGCTTGCCGGACTGGGAACATACCTGCACCTGTACGATTCCGGAAGGAACCGGGAACTGGGTGTTCGGCAGATCCTCGTGGACACGCTTCATGACTTTACGCCATAAAGTCTTAGAAACACCGTCTTCCGCACTGTTTAAGTCTACGTTGTTGTCGTAGCCGGTCCAGGTAGCAGCGGTGTAGTACGGAGTATATCCAGCAAACCAGGCATCGGTAGGTCCTGTGGTGGTACCGGTCTTACCGGCAATGGCCATTCCACCGAAATTAACCTTTCCGCCGGTACCGGAAGTAACAACATCCTGCATGGCACTGGTCAGCAGGAAAGCGGTAGTTTCCTTGATTACCTGACGGGTAGGCGGATTTGTGTTGTCCAGGATCACGTTGCCATCGGAGTCTGTGACTCTGGTGTACAGCTTAGGCGTTACATAAGTACCGTTGTTTGCGATAGCCGCGTAAGCAGCGGTCAGTTCGTAAGGAGTGACACCATAGGTCAGACCGCCCAGAGCCAGGGACTGGTTCACATCGGATTTGATCTCATTGCCGATCTGGACGCCGTCTGTTAAAGTAGTGAAACCAAAATTCAACAGATAATCGTAACCGAGTCTCGGAGTGATCACAGTAATATTTTTTACAGCGATGATATTCAAGGAGTCACGGATCGCACTGCGGATATTCTGAATACCACGGTATCCGGACTTGTACCAGTTACGTACGGGAGTACCGTCTGCGTAATTAAACGGTGCATCGTTGTATACGGTAGCTAACGTCTTGCCTGCACTGTCCAGAGCAGGAGCGTAGGAGGCCACTACCTTGAAGGTGGATCCCGGAAGACGTTTGGCATTGGTGGCACGGTTTAAGGTTCTACGTCCTTCCTTGGCACCACGGCCGCCGATCATAGCGACGATATGACCGGTACTCTGTTCCTCGATGACCATTGCGGACTGTGGCTGAGGCGTCATGGTGATCGTCTCTTCGTAGTTATCCGCATTGTCTTCCACGCCTAACTGGGCTAACATGGCGGAACGATACGTATCGACAGCTGCATAAGCATCATCCTGGGAAGAGAAGATCAGATTGAACTTTGCATTCTGATTCTGCTTAAACCAGGTCATCATATTTTCTTTACTGAAATTATTCTTCGTACCATCGGAGGAAATAATGGTAAGAGCATAGTTCAGATACCATTTCACGTTCTCCGGATAGTTGGAAGGATCTGCGTATTCTTCGTTTAGGATCGCCTGGATCTTAGGATCCAGTGTGGATTCCACACGTAAGCCGCCGGAGGTCAGCAGGGTCTCTGCCATGGCTTCGTTATAACCTGCGAGGATCAGATCCTGTTTTACCTGTTCATATACTGCATCCGAGAAGTAAGAACCGGTGGTGGCGTTAGCTTCCTGATAATCAATGTCGTACAGACCGATCCGTTCGTATACGGCGTCGGTATCTGCCATGGCTTCATCGTATTCTGCCTGACTGATAAATTCAAGCTCCAACATCTTTTTCAGACATTTTTCACGACGCTTTGCATTTTCCTCCGGATGCCGGATCGGGTTGTACTTGGAAGGGTTCTGCGTGATGCTGGCGATGACCGCGCATTCAGAGACGGTCAGATCGCTGCAGTGCTTACCGAAGTAACGTAGGGAAGCGGATTCCACACCTAAGGTGTTCTGCCCTAAGTTGATGGCGTTCATGTAACGCAGCAGGATCTCATCCTTGGAGTAGTATTTTGTGATCTCCAGTGCCAGATACTGCTCCTGGATCTTACGTTTGATCTTTTTGATCTTGTTATCACCCTCGGAAGTCCAGTCGGTGAATACAGTGTTCTTCAACAGCTGCTGCGTGATGGTACTTGCACCCTGGGCTTCTTCACCGCCGGTCTTTAAGAACTGATAACCGGCACGCAGGATACCCTTGACATCAATACCATTGTGTTGATAGAAACGTTCGTCCTCGATCGCCACGAAAGCTTTGCCCATGTAGTCGGGAATCTCGTCCATGCCTACGGAGAGACGGTTGGAGTTGGTGCTGACATACTGATCGATCTCATTGCCTTCTCTGTCATAGACGATGGTAGCTTCGCCTACCGCCACGACATCGGACAGCCGGATCGTGGGAGTGGAAGAGAGGATGCCGCGGAAAACACCGATACCGGCGGCTACACCGCAGATGCCGATGCCTACGACAGCAGCCAGCATGATCTTGACACAGGTCAGTGCGAGCTTCCTTCCCCATTTTTGTGATTTAGAGTTGAGTGCCTTCTGCTTCGCTCGGACACCTTTTTTACCATAATTCATACAACAAGTCCTTTCTGTCTGAGATACAGACGAAAATATTATACCAAATAATGCTATGTAAATAAAGGCTTTCTTTCCAGTCTTTAGAATTGTTTCACATTTTGGAAAAGTTATGCTACACTGGAAAAGAATCCGAAGGAAAACAAAAAATAAGTGAGGTTAACATGGGCGATACGGCAGTAACAGACAGCTACAGAGTATTATTATCCGGCGGCGAAGGAGAGATCGTGGAGAAAAAATCCCGTTTCATCGCAACGATCCGTAAGTGCGAAACCGAGGAAGAGGCCGTAGCTTTTATAGAAGAAATGAAGAAAAAGTACTGGGATGCCAGACATAACTGTTCTGCATTTATAATAGGAAGCAGAGGAGAACTGACCAGGTGCAGTGATGACGGAGAACCCTCCGGCACTGCGGGCAGACCGATGTTAGAGGTGCTGACAGGCTCCGGGATCCGCAATATCGCGGTGGTGGTGACGAGGTACTTTGGCGGTACTCTGCTTGGTACCGGTGGACTGGTGCGTGCATATACCCAGGCGGTGAAGGAAGGCCTTGCCCACTGTGAGACGGGGATCATGCGAAAAGGCTGTGAACTGGAAGTTGCGACAGATTATAATGACGTAGGAAAGCTGCAATACTATTTCGGACAGCAGGGCATCGTTCCTGTGGACAGCATCTATGCGGAAAACGTAAAATTTATTTTACTTATCCCGGTGGAAAAAGAGGAAAAAGTCAGGAAAAACCTGACAGAAACCACCTGTGGAAAGGTAAAAATTGAGAAATTGAAAGAGACTTATTTCATTGACAAAGAATAGTCAATGAAATAAAATAAAAATAGCGGTTTAATGATTCCATGAGGAAAGGTGGTGGTTTTTATGAAGTGTACACAGAAGAGCTCTGACAACCCACTTCCGGGGCGAAGTTGCCATGTAAGTTACACCCATAGAAAACATCATAAGGAGGATCATCATGGAACAGATCAAAGAACTGGAAGAGGTATTAGAGCTTCTTAACACCAAGCAGTACACCAAGCTGCGCCAGTACCTGGCTGAACTCAACGATGCCGATATTGCGGGACTTTTGGAAGAACTGGAAGAGGAAGAGATGTTAAAGGTCTTCCGCATCCTTCCCAAGGACCTGGCGGCAGACGTTTTTTCCTATTTAGATATGGACAATCAGCAGAAGATCATCACGTCCCTGTCAGATAAGGAAGCAACGAACATCATCAACAACCTGATGGCGGACGATGCGGCCGATCTGCTGGAGGAGATGCCTGCCAACATTGTCAAAAAGCTTCTGACCAACGCAAGCCCCGATGTGCGCAGAGATATCAATCATCTGCTGCGTTATCCGGAGGATTCCGCCGGAAGTATCATGACGGTCGAATATGTAGACCTGAAGGAGAATCTGACGGTGAATCAGGCCATCGAGCGGATCCGTAAGGTGGGTCTCGACAGTGAGACCATCAATATCTGTTATGTCTTAGATGCCCAGAGAAGACTGGTGGGAACAGTTGCTCTGCGTTATCTGCTGCTTATGGACGGCGACGAGATCATCGGTGACATCATGCATGAAAATGTCATCTCCATCAATACGCTGATGGACCAGGAGGAAGTTGCCAGACAGTTCAAAAAATATGACTTTACAGCCATGCCGGTAGTGGACAATGAGAACCGGCTGGTAGGTATTATCACCGTGGACGATATCGTGGATATCATCGAAGAAGAGACCACGGAGGATATGGAAAAAATGGCGGCTATCGTGCCCAGCGATAAGCCTTATATGAAGACAGGGGTGTTTGAGACCTTCAAAAAGCGTATTCCCTGGCTGCTGCTTCTGATGGTGTCAGCTACATTTACCGGAGCCATCATTTCTTCTTTTGAAGATGCGCTGAGCGTGTGTGCGGTACTGGTGGCATATATCCCCATGCTGATGGATACCGGCGGTAATGCCGGAAGCCAGGCGAGTGTTACGGTCATCCGCGGACTGTCCCTGAATGAGATCGAATACCGGGATGTGCCGAAGGTTGTATTCAAGGAGATCCGCGTGGCACTGATCTGCGGTATCACACTTTCCGCAGCGAACTTTGTAAAATTACTGTTATTGGATAAAGTAGGTGTGCTGGTGGCAGCATCTGTGTGCCTGACTCTGGTAGCAGCGGTAGTGATCGCAATGATCATCGGATGCCTCCTGCCGATTTTGGCAAAGCGTCTCGGCTTTGACCCGGCGGTAATGGCAAGTCCGTTCATCACCACCATCGTGGATGCTATGTCACTGTTAGTATATTTCCGCGTTGCATCTGCAATTTTGGGGCTTTAAATGCACTGGATTTATAAAAAGCGTCTGTTTTAAAACGGGCGCTTTTTTGATATTTTTTTGACAGGATGTTTTTTTTTAAGTACTTTTCCACAAGCCCTTTGCAAGGGCGGAAATTTTTGCTAGAATCAAGACAAATAGCAAATGTAACCGCTTTCGTAAATCTTTTTCTTTAAGAGAATATTCGGGAACAGCAAAAGCAACGGAGGAATGAATCATGAGATATTTTTTTGAATCTAAAGTAGAAAAAAAGGATGCAGGATATACCATTCAGATTCCTTTTAATGTATGGGAAGTATGTCATCAGAGAGAAGTCATCAAGGGAGATATCGTTCTGGATAACAACATCATTCAGTGTGAGCTTCATCCCAAGGAGAAGGGCAATTATGAGATCGTAATTACCGATGAAGCTGCTGTAAAGGTAGAACTGGGTGTGACCCACAAGATTCTGTTACATATTAACGGCTCTCTGATCCGTATGGACCAGAACAGCCCTTACAGCTTTGAAAATCCTATCCGCAAGATCGACAGCATGAATGTGATCATCCAGCCCGAGGACGGTCTGTGCGGTCAGGCATGTGTAGCAATGCTGGCAGGTGTTACCATTGCGGAAGTTATCAGCGTTATGGACTGCAGAGAGTGGCAGGCTACCATGGGCCGTGTGATCTCTGCACTGAACTATTACGGCATTGATCATACCGACATCATCGTATATACCGAGGGTAGACCCGCTGTGCTGCCTAAGTGCTGCATCATGATGGAGAAGATGGGACGCTTCTGTCACTATCTGGTACACTATGATGGAAAATTCTATGATTCCAATCTGGGTGTGCTGGAAGAGTACGATATGAGCAAGCTGTTAGGTTACCTTGAGATCAAATGCTGATGGAATGCAAATCCGTATTTGCGTGATTTCGATTACCTTGTTCTATTTATAAGGAAGTTCAAAAACTGTAGGTTACACAGATGTGCCTACAGTTTTTTCATGGCAAATAGGTTAATCGGCTAAAAATCCCTAATAGGGTTGCATGTTAACACGGTAAAGTGTAAAATGGAAAAGTGTGATTTCCGTAACGCTTTAGAGCGATTACTAATTTTTTATTACAAAGGATGGGAGAAAAATGAATCAGAAAAAGAAGATTGAAAATTATCAGCAGATTGCCATGGGAACCGGATTGCGTTATGATGAAACCAATGACTTGTTTCATGGGGAACGGGATGGGTTTGACTTTATCGTCTATGCACCCGATGCAAGATATCCGTATATGATGGTACTGCATACGGCGGCAAAAAGCGCTGACGGGTCGACATTTGACAAGCAGGCAGTGAAAGGGTTTCAGAAAAGCAGCAAGAAGATCGCAAGTTTTGGTCAGAAGAATCTGGATATCAGAGTATCACTGAAGGCACAGTCCAATGCGGAAAAATGTAAGGAGACATTGAACGAAGCACTTGCAGCTACAACGACATTCCTGCGTACAAACAGTTACAGTCCCTGCTGTGATCTGTGCGGTCAGAATGTAGAGACCGGAGCGTTCAGAATGGGCGGTGAATACTATCATTTATGTCCGGACTGCGAGATGAAGATGCGCAGTGACATCGCAATGAAGACACAGCAGAAGGCGCAGAAGAAAGAAAACATCGTAGGCGGTATTGTAGGTGCCCTGTTAGGATCCCTGTTGGGAATGCTCAGCGTTCTGATCTTAAGCCAGTTGGGATATGTAGCAGCATTATCCGGTGTTATTATGGCGGTGTGTGTGTTGAAGGGATATGAGATGCTGGGCGGAAAACTGACCAAAAAGGCTGTGGTCATCAGCGCGGCGATCATGATCCTTATGACGTATTTTGCAGACCGTGTGGACTGGGCGATTATTTTGTTCAATCAGGGCGGCGGTGCGGAAGCAGGTTATAGTCTGTTCGAGTGTTATCGACTGATCCCTGCGGCACTTTCCGCAGAAATTATTGATATGGGAAGCTACATAGGCAATCTGGTTCTACAGTATCTGTTTGTGGCGCTCGGAGCAATCCCTACCGTTATCGGAAAAATGAAAGAGAAAAAAGAAGAAGGTATTATCGCAAGATTAAATTAAGCTCTTTGCTTTCAATAGACAATGTGGTACAATAGTACCAGTAATGTAATTCCTCATATCGTGGTATTGGGTTCAGACTTTTGACCCCGGTAGCATAATGTTGGAATTAGGGGGAAGGAATATGAGAAAGTGGAAAGCATGGCTGTTTGCGCTGGCTGTTCTCATAGGCATTGGGACTATTGGGACGGTGTCAGTAACGGCAGAAGCACAGAATCTGAATCCGGGAAAGCGGGTATTGTTTATCAGCTCGTATTCTTATGGCTGGGACACAGTCCAGACGCAGATCGAAGGAATCAAAGCGGGGGTCGACGAGAATACCACCGTGGATTATGAATTCATGGATACGAAGCGGTTCCGGACGAAAGAGTCTACAGAAATGTTTTATACAATGTTGAAATATCATCTGGATCATTCAGATCCCTATGATGTCGTGATCGTGGGAGATGATGCCGCACTCCGTTTTGCAATGGCATTCAGAGAGGATCTGTTTGATGGTATTCCCATTGTCTTTGAAGGTGTCAATGATGAGGAATATGCCCTGGAAGCAGCGAAGAACCCTCTGGTAACCGGGATACTGGAGAAGCTGTCAGTGGAAAAAAATATCGATATGGCATTAAAGGTAAACCCGTCAGCCGACAAAGTAGTGGCTATATTGGATGATTCTGTGACCGGTGAGGCAGAGCGTAAGAATTTTTACAGTGCTAAGGCAAAATATCCGGAACTGGAATTCTCTGAGATCAATTCTTCCGAACTGACAACCGCTAAACTCCAGCAGGCAGTCAGCAAGGTGGATGAGAATACCATACTTATCTACAGTGTAATGTCAAATGATGGCAGTGGCAAGCAGTATACCAATGCGCAGGCGATCCGTATGCTCGTCACTTATTCCAAGGTGCCGGTGTACCGCATGGTGGAGGATGGGATCGGTGCCGGATTGCTGGGTGGTAATGTGGTATCCATGTATAAGTCCGGAGAGATCGCAGCACAGATGGCCATGGATATCGCGAATGGTACCGACAGCGCAGAGATCAATGTGGTAAAAGACAGTCCCAACATTTACTGTGTAGACGAAGATGTCATGCGAAAGTTCGGACTGGAGGCATCGCAGTTTCCGAAAGATACCGAATTTGTAAATCACCGCGAGGGTTTTTTTGCCAGGAACCGTGAGGCTTTGATCCCGGCACTTATACTTATCGCTGCACTCGATGTTATTATCTGCTGGGTGTGCTTCGATAATTACCGCAGACGAAAGCTGTTACAGGAGCTGGAGCAGGCACGTGCGATCATGGAATCGGCAGCCCAGCATGACTTCCTGACCGGACTGCCGAACCGCAGCAAGTTCATGAAGGATCTGGAGCAGCTGATCGGAGCCCGGATTCCCTGCACGGTCATGATGCTGGATATCGATAACTTTAAGAAGATCAACGATACTTACGGACATACAGCGGGAGATGAGGCACTGCAGCAGGTAGCCAACCGGCTGAAGGACATGCAGTCCCAGATACTTACCTCTTATCGCTTTGCGGGAGATGAATTCATCCTGATCCTTCGCAGCAGTCAGAGCATGCTGGTGGAGAAGACGGCGTACCAGTGTCGTCAGGTATTTGCCAAAGATGTGACACTCTGCGGAACGAAACGGCGGATCGGAGGCAGTATCGGTATTGCAAGCTACCCTAAGGACACTGATAATCTGGAACAGCTGATCGTATGTGCGGATGACGCCATGTATAAGGTGAAAAAGAAAGGCAAAAACGATTTTGCATACTATGAGAAGCCCACAGAGAAATAAAATATCAGACAGGCGGATTTACTGCTCATAAAACAGTAAATACTGCCTGTTTTTTTCTGCCTGTTTTGAACATAAGGTTGAAAAATAGCAGGATTATGTATATAATTAGTACTATTGACTAAAAGGAGAAAGATATTATGCGAATACTTTCAGATGCACTGGGATACGTTATGTACTTTTGCTATTATCTGGTACATAATTACGGCCTGGCCATTATTCTGTTCACTCTGATCAGTAAGATCGTTCTTTTACCAGTATCGGTATGGGTACAGAAGAATTCCATTAAAATGGTAAAAATGCAACCCGAGATCAACCGGATCAAAGCAAAACATTTCGGTGATGCGGACCGGATCGCAGACGAACAGTCCAAAATATTCAAGAGAGAGAAGTATAATCCGTTGGCATCTCTGATTCCCCTGGCGGTTCAGATTATTCTGTTGATGGGACTGGTGGAGGTTATCTATCATCCGCTTAATTATCTGCTGCATATGTCTCAGGATGTGATCACTGCATTTAACGGGCTGGCGATCAGTCTGGCAGGGGTGAATCCGGAGAGCTCTTCCGTTCAGCTTACGGTAGTGGAGATGATCAAGAGCGGCAAATACGCAGAGCAGTTTGCTGCATTGCAGAGCAGTCTTGCAGGTGTGGATATCGCTTCTGTATTACAGCAGGTAGAGAGCATATCTCTGGATTTTTGCAGTATTAATTTGAGCTGGGTACCATCCGAAGTGGGTGGCATTGATATTATTGTGCCCATTGCAGCGGGAGTATCCGCATGGTTGTTATGTGTGGCGCAGAATGCGGCCAATGTGATTCAGGCAGAACAGTCCAAACTGAACAAATACGGTATGATGGCATTTTCCGTAGGACTTTCCCTGTATCTGGGCTGGTTTGTTCCCGCAGGGGTGGCACTGTACTGGATCGCCAGCAATCTGTTTGCTATCTTACAGCAGTATCTGTTAAACTGGGCCATTAATCCAAAAGACTATGTGGATTACGAAGCACTGGAGGCCAGCAAACAGGAACTGGATGAATTACAGTCTATTGGAGGCAGGAAAAAGCCTTTTGCGAGAAATCCTTATGCCAAGAGAGAGAAGAAGGACTTTAAGCGTTTCTTCTCGGTGGTGAATAAACATCTGGTATTTTATTCCGAGAGCAGTGGCTTCTATAAATATTATCAGGGAATCATTGAATGGCTGTTAGCCCATACGAATCTGACCATTCATTATATTACCAGTGACCCTGAGGACCAGATCTTCGCACTGGCAGAGAAAGAGAATAAGATCCGTGCCTATTATATCGGGGAGAAGAAGCTGATCACTCTGATGATGAAGATGGATGCGGATGTGGTTGTTATGACCATGCCGGATATTGAGAATTTTCATATCAAGCGCAGCTATGTGAGAAAAGATATTGAGTATATCTACATCCCACATGGCATGGACAGCCTGAATATGACCATGCGTACCGGATCCATGGATCATTACGATACAGTATATTGTGTCGGTAAACATCATACCGAGGAAATCCGCAAAACGGAGGAAGCCTACGGCCTGCCACCCAAGAAGCTGATTGACTGGGGATACTGTCTGTTAGACCGCATGATCGAAGATTACAAGAAGGCAGACAAGACACCTCATGAGAAAAAACATATTTTGATCGCACCCTCCTGGCAGAAGGACAATATTGTGGACAGCTGTCTCGAAGGTATGCTGGATGATCTGGCAGGTAAGGGCTATGAAGTGGTAGTGCGTCCTCATCCCCAGCAGGTACGCTTGCAGCAGGAAAAGATGGACCGCCTGAAAGAGCGTTATGCGAATAATCCGGATATCGAGATCCAGACCGACTTTTCATCCAACAGCACTGTATTTGAGGCAGATCTGTTAGTGACAGACTGGTCCGGTATCGCTTATGAATATGCGTTTGCCACGAACAAACCGGTACTCTTCGTGGATACTCCCATGAAAGTCATGAATCCGGAGTATCAGAAGATCGACACCGTACCTATCAATATCTGGATGCGTGATGTCATCGGAGACCGCCTGGATCCTGCGAAGACAGAGGAGACCGAAAGTAAGGTCAGAAATCTGCTGGAGCAAAAAGATGCTTATCATGATAAAATTGAAAAAATTGTAGAAGAGTATGTATACAACCTGGGCAACAGTGCCGAGGTAGGTGCCAAATACATCGTACAGGCAGTTCAGGAACAGATCAAAAAAGCAAAAGAACAATAAGCTGAAAAACAGAAATCACAAATAAATAAAAAGTAAAAGAAAGAGGTAAGTAAATTATGAAGAAATTAAGCAAAATCGCACAGGTAACATTTTTCGCAGCAGCATTCGCAGTACTGTTCTCCGGTACGGCAGATGCCTATATCGATCCTTCCGTTATGAACTACGCCATTCAGGCAGTAGCGGGAGTCGTTATCGCAGTAGGTGCTGCAGCCGGTATTTACTGGAGAAAGGCAAAAAAGAAGATCGACAAGAGCCTTGGTATCGATGAGAACAGAAACAAAGAAGTAGAGTCCGACGATATCATGCTGGATCAGGCGCAGGACAAGCAGGACAAGTAAGCAGGAGAAATATTCAGAAATGAAAAAACGGGATAAGAAACAATTACTGCCGGGCATTGTTGTGTCAGCTGCTGTTGGCTTTTTAGTGTTTTTATATGCACCGATAGATTTGTATTGCAGCAATGCAGATGAATTTTGGTTTGACTTTGGAATATTGTTTATTGCGGCATTGGGGTTATTTGCAGTCTGCGTGGCTGTTATGAGTCTTGCATATATTGTGCTATGGCTGATACATCCTGTCGTATACCGTATAGGTCTGGCAGGTGGATTTATTGCATTGATCTGTACCTATGTCCAGGGTAACTTTATGGTCAAAAAACTTCCGCCTCTGGATGGAAGTACGATCGATTGGGGTAACTATACTGCTTTGAGAACAGAAGGGATTATCCTTTGGATAGTCGTGACGGTTATTACGGCTGCCATGTGCATATTCCTGAAGAAGGAATTGTTTACGAAGACAGTCATGTATCTTAGCATCTGTCTTACTCTGATGCTGCTGGTGACAGCTGTGAGTGTTACACTTACCAGTGGCGTATTGCAGGAAAAAGCGCATTATCAGATCGGCGCGGACAAAGAGTTTGTAATGTCGGACGATCAGAATTTTGTGATCTTATTATTGGATACAGTAGATGCCAGAACATTTTCAAAGTTGCTTGAAGATCATCCGGAATACAACAAGGACTTTCAGGACTTTACTTATTTTGAAAATACTGTTGGAGCTTATTCCTGTACAAAACGTTCCATTCCCTTTATTTTATCCGGAGACTGGTATGAAAACGATGAGCCGTTCGATGATTACATGCGCAATATGTATGAGGTATCACCGTTATTTAATGCCTTACAGGAGAAGGACTACAACATGGAACTCTGCGATACAGAGTTGTACATGAATGACGATATTGCCGAGATGTTCAGCAATGTGTACAGAGTTGACTTTAAATTAAGCTCTTATACGAAATTTGCCAAACCTTTATTAAAACTGATAGGTTTCAGATATGCACCGTTTGAATTGAAGAAAAAGTGTATTTTCAAATCCGCGGCTTTTGATGAATTGGTCACAGTGGAAAATATAGGTGAAAGTTATAGCTTCACTACATCGGATTATCAGTTCAAGGGGCATCTGGACACCGTAGGAATTACAACTGAGAATTCAAAGCCTAAATTCAAATTTTTCCATCTGGATGGAGCACATGTTCCCTTCATCTATGATAAGAATATGAATATCATTGATGAACATGAGGGAACCTTTGAGATGAGCGTGGAAGCTGTAATGCTGGAGGCGGCAGATTATGTGGAAAAGCTGCGCGAAAGTGGAGCTTATGATAATACAGTACTTATTATCATGGCAGACCATGGATATAACGGCAGCCTGGAAGAATCTGGAGACGAAGCATGGATGAGACAGTGCCCGCTGTTAATGATAAAGGGTCGCAGCGAAAGTCATGACACGATGCAGATATCACAGGCACCGGTCAGCTTTGCAGATCTGCAGGAGGCATATTTGCGTCTGTTGGACGGACAGCAGAGTGAAGCAGCATTTGACTGGAAAGAAGGAGATGTGAGAGAACGCCGTTTCCTGAAGTATTCTTTCCTGGACGAAGATCATATAACGGAATACCTGCAGACAGGACATGCGTTCAACAGAGACACAATGGTTCTTACCGGAAGAGAATTTAATCGATAAGAATACAGGGGGAGACAGACTGTGCATAAAACCACTACTGAGAAAAAACTGTCAAAAGAGAACATAATGCCGGGGATGATTTTATCCCTGGCTATTAGTTTTATTTTATTTTTATATGCACCGATAGAATTATATTGTACGAATCTGGATGAATTCTGGTTTGATTTTGGAAAATTATTGCTTCTTATATTCGGAATGTTTATTTCCGGTCTGCTTCTTATGGTATGTTTCTATGTTGCTCTGTTGTTGATACATCCTGTGCTGTATAGAATCGGATTGGCAGGAGGTTTACTACTGTTGGTCTGCACGTATATACAGGGGAATTTCCTGATAGCAGATCTGCCACCCCTTGATGGCACCAATATCAATTGGAATGATTATCTGTCACTTCGCCGGGAATCGGTTATTTTATGGGGAGTGACCGGTACGGTCATTGTACTTTTGTTTATTGTGTTAAAAAACAAGTGGCTGGAGAAATTCGTTATTTTTGTCAGTGGTTTTTTGACACTCATGCTGTTGGTAACGGGAATCGGGGTGGTGATTACTAATCCTCCGATCAAACAATCAACGCAGCTATATGTAACAGAAAAAGACGAATTCGTGATGTCAGAGAATGAGAATTTTGTAATTCTGTTGTTAGACAGCGTTGATTCCAGAGAATTTTCGGATCTGCTTACGGAACATCCGGAATACAGAGACATTTTTTCGGATTTTACTTATTTTGAAAATATGACAGGTGCGTATTCCTGTACCAAGAGATCGATCCCCTTTATTCTGGGAGGAGACTGGTATGAAAATGAAGAACCCTTTACAGAGTATGTAAATAAAGTGTATACGGAGTCTCCGTTGTTTGAGGGGCTTAAGCAGCGGGGCTATCTGATCGACCTGTATGAAGACGAGCTTCATACGCAGGACGAGAGCGTTCTTTCGGATTTTGATAATATAATCATTGCGAAATATAAAGTGAATTCCTGGATACGTCTGGCAAAACAAGAACTCAAACTGATCGGTTTCCGTTATGCGCCCTTTGATCTGAAACGCTTCTGTGTAACGAAAAAAGCGGGCTTTGATGAAGAGATCGTTGTTGAGTGCGGGTATAGAGGATTTACGGAATTGAATCTTCAGTTTAAAAATAATCTGGAAGGATCCGGGATAACAGCAGATGCGGTAGAGAAACGTTTTAAATTTATTCATCTGGATGGAGCACATACACCGTTTATGTTTGATAAAGATTGTAATGTGATTGATGAAAAGGACGGAACATACCGCCAGAATACGGAAGCAGCACTTACTTTGGCAGCAATGTATATCGATGAATTGAAAAAAAGCGGAACATTTGATAATACAGCTTTGATCATTATGGCTGATCATGGGTATAATGGTGATTATACTCATGAAGATCAATTCATGAGACAGGCAGCACTTTTTATGGCAAAGGGAAGAGGAGAGAATCATGATACTATGCAGGTATCACAAGCTCCGGTCAGCTATGAGGATCTTCCACAAGCTTATGAAAGACTGATGGATGGAGAGCAGTCGGATGCTATTTTTGACTGGAAGGAAGGAGATAGCAGAAACAGGCGCTTTTTATACTATTCGTTTGGCAGTGAGTATTACATGGTTGAATATTTGCAGACAGGACATGCGCAGGACATGTCAACCATGATACCGACAGGAAAAGTTTTTGACAAATAAAACAAGCAAATGAAAAGAAGGGAAGAAAGAGTATGCAGGCGATTATTTTAGCAGCGGGAATGGGAAAACGGTTAAAGGAATTAACAAGCAATGCCACCAAATGTATGGTCGAAGTAAACGGTGTCACCATGATAGAAAAGACACTGGGACATTTAGAAAAGCTTGGGCTTAAGCGCATTGTGTTTGTCATCGGCTATGAAGGGCAGAAACTGAAAAGTTATGTCGAAAGCTTAAATATCAAAACCCCGTTAGAGTTTATTGATAATGATGTCTATTATAAGACCAACAATATCTATTCCTTATATCTTGCAAAGGAAAAACTTGTAGAGGATGACACCCTGTTGCTGGAATCTGATCTTGTCTACGAAGAAGCCGTGATCCGTAAACTGGTAGATCATCCGTATCCGTCTCTGACACTGGTGGATAAGTTTGAGAGCTGGATGGACGGAACCTGTGTTACGCTGGATGAAGACGACAATATTACAGCTTTTTTGAGTAAGAGAGAATTTGATTTCAGCAAGACAGATGAATACTATAAAACGGTAAATTTATATAAGTTCAGTAAAGAATTCTCCCAGAAGCATTATGTTCCGTTTTTGGAAGCATATTGCAAGGCACTTGGAACAAATGAATATTACGAACAGGTGCTGAAGGTCATTACATTCCTGGATGATCCTCAGATCAAGGCTGTTAAGCTGAATGGAGAAAAATGGTATGAAATAGATGATGTTCAGGATCTGGACATCGCAGAAACCTTGTTTGCCACGAAGGAAGAACGGCTGAAGAGAATGCAGAGCCGCTATGGCGGATATTGGAGATACCCCAAATTATTGGACTTCTGTTATCTTGTGAATCCGTACTTCCCCTGCCGTAAGCTTGTTGATGAAATGAAGAGCAATTTTGAGACACTTTTGACGGAGTACCCTTCCGGAATGGGTGTAAACAGCCTGATCGCTGCGAAGGATTTCGGATTACATAAGGATCAGATTGTTGTCGGCAACGGAGCAAGCGAACTGATCAAGTCTCTTATGGAGCAACTGCCGGGGAAAATAGGTGTGGTAAAGCCTACCTTTGAAGAATATCCGAATCGCAAAAATGCAGAGGATGTCATTGCTTTTCTGCCATCGAATGAAGACTATTCTTATTCAGCAGAGGATCTGATGAACTACTATGCAGATAAAGATATTAAAACATTGCTGTTGATCAATCCCGATAATCCTTCCGGCAATTATATACCGAAAAAAGATGTGCTGTTGTTGGCAGCGTGGGCAGAAGAAAGAGAGATCTGTCTCGTTGTGGATGAATCTTTTGTGGACTTTGCGGATGAAGCTGACAGTTCTCTTCTGGAACAGGCAGTTCTGACACAATATCCTCACCTGTTCGTAATGAAGAGTATCTCCAAGAGCTATGGAGTACCGGGCATCCGTCTGGGAATTTTAGCAGGAGATAATAAAGAAATGATTGCAAAATTGAAAAAGGGTGTTTCTATATGGAATATTAATTCCTTTGGAGAATTCTACCTTCAGATCTACGAAAAATATGCCAAAGATTATAAAGCAGCTATGGATAAGTTCCGACAGGAAAGAAGAGCTTTCGTAAATGCATTGGCAGAAGTGCGGGGATTACGTGTGATTCCTTCTCAGGCTAATTATCTGCTCTGTGAATTGACAAATGGAGAATCTGCAACAAAGCTGGCAGAAGATCTCCTGGATGAAGATAATATTTTAATTAAAGATTTGTCCACCAAAAAAGGATTCGAAGGCAGAAATTATATCCGGATCGCGATCAGAGATGAAAAGGATAATGAGAAACTGGTAGCGGCTCTTAAAAAGAAGTTAAATTAATTACTTTTCCGGTGATGGAATCCGCAGGAATGAGTCCTATTTTATCAGAACGGCTGTCTATACTTTCCGGACGATTGTCTCCCAATACGAAATACTCATTGTTGGCCAAAACTATGGGAGCAGAAGCGTTTCCCGGATCAGTTATAGCCGGAGCATCTGAAAAATAGGGCTCGTAGAGAGGAGAACCGCTGATATAGACAGTTCCGTCCATGATCTGAACAGTCTCACCGGGAAGACCGATCACACGTTTTAGAATCATTCGGTTGTCAAGAGCTTCTGAGCGGATGGTGATAATATCAAAACGGGAAATCTGTTCGGGAATGCCAAATTTTTGTACCAGTAAAAAAGATCCGGAATGGCAGGTAGGCTCCATGGATCTCCCGGAGACCTGATAAAGCTGTACGCCGTATTGGCTGATCAGAAAAATAAGGCATCCGATACACAGTATGGACAGTAAATAGTGAGAGATTTTAGACGGCATGAGGACTCCTTTCTTAAAACCGCTTAATTTACGGTTATAGTAGCATGCTGAAACAGATCATGCAAGAACAGAACATATTATAAATGATGAAAAAGAGGGATATGATATGAAAGTATTACTGGTGAATGGAAGCGGACATGCGAAGGGATGCACCTATACCGCACTGGAAGAGGTAGCGGGTGCATTGGAGAAGAACGGTATCGAGACAGAGATCATTCAGGTAGGCGTAGAGCCCATCGCCGGATGCCTCGGCTGCGGTGCCTGCTTAAAGACCGGAAAATGCTTCCGTGAGGACGGCGTCAATGAATTCGTAGAAAAAGCGAAGACCGCAGATGGATTCGTGTTCGGATCTCCCGTGCATTATGCATCGGCATCCGGTATGATCACTTCTTTCTTAGACCGGGCTTTTTACGGGAAGAGCGCACTTTTCCAGGGCAAGCCCGGAGCCTGCGTTGTCAGCTGCAGACGTGGCGGAGCCTCCGCAACTTTCGACCAGTTGAACAAATACTTTACCATTAACTGTATGCCGGTGGTGTCCAGCCAGTACTGGAACCAGGTACACGGCAATACTCCCGAAGAGGTAAAACAGGATCTGGAAGGTATGCAGACCATGCGTACCCTGGGAAATAATATGGCATGGCTGTTAAAATGTATAGAAGCAGGAAAAGCTGCCGGTGTGAGCTTCCCGGAGAGAGAACCGGCGCAGAAGACCAACTTTATCCGATAAATACGACAGACCGGACAAAAAAGGAGACAGACGAAACTATGGCACAGTGGCAGGGATTGGGAAGATATCCGGAAAATGCAGATCCAAAGGACTGCCCCACAGCGGGAGAACTGTTGGCTTACGTGGACGGAAGCTATCAGGATGCACTGAAAAAATACGGTTTTGGCTGTATTTTTATCCTTCCCGACGGACGGATCTATACAGAATACGGCAATGGCGATAACCCGGACTCCCTGAAACAGCGGAATGTCTCCGGAGAGATGCTGGGAGCCATGTATGCGGTACGGTTTGCCTTAAACAGTGGATTTCGAGCCATTGAGATCCGCTATGATTACGAGGGAATCGAGAAATGGGTCACCGGTGCGTGGAAGAGCAAAAATGAACTGACACAGAAATACGCACAGACTATGAGAGGCTGGGGACAGAAGATACAGATCCGCTTCACGAAAGTGCCGGCACATTCCAAGGTAAAATACAATGAACTCGCGGACGAGACAGCAAAACTCGGCGTGGCGAACGGTAACGGAATTCCCAAGGTGAAGAGTCTTAGCGATTTCGAGGCGGCGGATGCCGCAGAGAGGATGCAGGATGCGGCTGAATAAATATCTGGCACAGTGCGGTGTATGCTCCAGGAGAGATGCGGACAAACTCATCGAACAGGGAAAAGTCTTAGTCAACGGTCAGGTCGCAGGAATGGGACAGCAGGTGGAAGAGACGGATACCGTACAGGTGGGAAAGAAGATTTTACAGGGGAAACAGACCTGTAAAGTCCTGGCTTTCTACAAGCCGGTGGGCGTCGTCTGCACGGAGCGGGATCCACATGCGGAGAAAAAGATCATGGACATGATCCGCTGCCCGGAGAGATTGACCTACGCCGGACGCCTGGACAAAGATTCCGAAGGGCTGATCCTTCTGACCAACGACGGGAACCTCATCAATGCCATGATGCGGGGAGCAAACCGCCATGAAAAAGAATACATTGTAAAGATCGACCGGGAAATAACACCCGATTTTTTGGAGATAATGAGAAAAGGCATCTATCTGAAGGATCTGGATATCACTACCAGAGAATGCAAGATAGAAAAAATAGGAAAATATACATTCCAGATCGTACTGACTCAGGGAGTCAACAGACAGATCCGTCGGATGTGCGAAGCCTGCGGAGCAAAAGTGAGATCCTTAAAAAGGATCCGCGTCATGAATATCCGCCTGGGGGATCTGAAGCCCGGAGAGTGGCGTGAGGTCACGGGGGAAGAACTGGAAACGCTTCTGACAGACACCGGAATGTTAAATCGTAAATAATCTATTAAAGGCAGGAACACAATATGCAGTCTTCCAAGATAGACCGGATCAAATATCTGGTAGAACAACTGAATGCGGCTTCGGAGAGCTATTATGCCAAAGACCGGGAGATCATGAGCAATTATGAATATGATAAGCTCTATGATGAACTGGTGGAACTGGAAAAAGAGACAGGCGTTACCCTGGCGAACAGCCCCACGGTGAATGTTGGCTACGAAGCGGTGGATGAGCTTCCCAAGGAGCGTCACGAGAGTCCCATGCTGTCTCTGGGCAAGACGAAAAGCCGTGAAGAACTGCGGGAGTGGCTGCAGGGAAATCCTGCAATTTTAAGCTGGAAACTGGACGGCCTCACCATTGTACTCACATATCGTGATGGAAAACTTGCAAAAGCGGTAACCAGAGGAAACGGCGAGATCGGTGAGGTCATTACCAATAACGCACGTACTTTTAAAAATCTGCCGTTAAATATTTCCTATCAGGGAGAACTGATCTTAAGAGGCGAGGCGGTTATCACTTACAGTGATTTCGAGAAGATCAACGGTGAGATCGCAGATGCAGAGGCAAAATATAAGAATCCGAGAAACCTGTGCAGCGGTTCGGTACGACAGTTAAATAATGAGATCACGGCAAAACGTAACGTGAGATTTTATGCGTTTACCCTGGTAAAAGCAGACAATGTGGACTTCCACGATTCCAAGGAAGCGCAGTTTACATTTTTACAGGAGCAGGGATTTGCAGTGGTGGAACATGTGGCGGTGACTGAGGAAAATATTTTGTCAGCAATTGAAGATTTTGAACACAAAATCGAACACTACGATATTCCCTCCGACGGACTGGTACTTACTTATGAAAGCATCAGCTATGGACAGTCCCTGGGCAGAACTGCGAAATTCCCCAGAGATTCCATTGCTTTTAAATGGGCGGATGAACTACGTGAGACTACTTTAAAAGAGATCGAATGGAGCGCCAGCCGTACCGGATTGATCAATCCCGTGGCAATCTTCGAACCGGTAGAGCTCGAAGGCACCACAGTCAGCCGTGCCTCGGTGCACAATATCAGCATATTGCGTTCCCTTCGGCTGGGGATCGGAGATCACATTACGGTCTATAAGGCGAATATGATCATCCCGCAGATCGCAGAGAATCTGACCGGCAGTGACAACGTGGAGATCCCGAAGGTCTGCCCTGTCTGCGGACAACCCACCGAGATCCGTCAGATGAATGAAGTACAGACACTGTATTGCACCAATGAGAAATGCCCGGCGAAGGAGATCAAGGCGTATACCTTATTCGTCAGCCGCGATGCCCTGAACATCGACGGACTCTCCGAAGCAACTTTGGAGAAAATGATCGATCAGGGATTTATCCATGAATATGCGGATCTGTTCCGGCTCGATCGCTATAAGGAAGTTATCACACAGATGGAGGGCTTCGGCGAGAAATCCTATCAGAATATGATGGACAGCATTGAGGCTGCGCGCCATACGACGCTGCCCCGGCTGATCTACGGACTGGGAATTGCCGGGATCGGTGTTGCCAATGCCAAGGTGCTTTGCAGATATTTTGATTATGATCTGGAGAAAATGCAGAAAGCGGATGTGGCGACCTTAAGCGCAGTTCCCGGTGTGGGAGAGGTGCTGGCGGGGGCATTTACGGAGTATATGTCCGATGCGGAGAACCTGGAGCAGATCGAGCATCTGAAACAGTTTCTGACCATTGAGGTTCCGCAGGTGGATGAAAATGCACAGACACTATCCGGTATGAGCTTCGTTGTAACCGGAAGTCTGAACCATTACGCCAGCCGTAATGATCTGAAAGAAGTCATCGAGGAGAGAGGCGGTAAAGTCACCGGCAGTGTGACAGGGAAGACCACCTGCCTGATCAATAATGACATTACCTCGACTTCTTCCAAAAATAAAAAAGCGAAGGAGCTTCAGGTTCCGATCCTGACAGAGGAGGATTTCCTGAAGACTTATAATATTCCTTACGAGGAATAAGTAGACCTGGAGGAAAATGAAATGCCTATTAAGACACAAAATGATCTGCCTGCCAAAGAGATACTGGAGAACGAAAATATATTCGTCATGGACGAATTCCGTGCTCTGCATCAGGACATGCGTCCCCTGCAGGTATTGATCCTTAACAATATGCCGGTAAAGCAGGACACGGAGCTGCAGCTGCTGCGAGCCTTGTCCAATACCCCCTTGCAGGTGGATGTGACCTTCATGAACACCAAGACCCATGTGTCACTGAATACCCCGGCAAGTCATCTGAATAAATTCTATACCACCTTCGATGAGATCAAAGACCGCACCTTCGATGGACTGATCGTCACCGGAGCACCGGTGGAAGATATCACCTTTGAAGAGGTGGATTACTGGGAGGAGACCTGTAAGATCTTAGACTGGGCGGAGACCCATGTGACATCCACCCTACATATCTGCTGGGCGGCGCAGGCCGGATTCTACCATTATTACGGTATTAATAAGAGACAGTTGACGCAGAAGCTGTTCGGTGTCTACGAACATAAAGTATCCAACCGGAAAATACCGTTGGTGCGTGGCTTTGATGATATTTTCCTGGCACCGCACAGCCGCCATACGGAGACTCCTTCCGAAGCCATTCATGCCTGTAAGGATCTGACGATCCTGGCGGAATCCGAGAAAGCCGGTGTATTCCTGGCTATTGCAGAGGAAGGCAAGAAGATCTTCGTGGCAGGGCACCCGGAATATGACCGCTATACGTTGAACAATGAGTATCACAGAGACCTGGATAAGGGATTGCCGATACAGATTCCCTATAATTATTATCCGAATGATGACCCGGAGCAGAGACCACTGTTACAGTGGAGATCTCATTGCAATAACCTTTACAGTAACTGGCTGAATTACTATGTATACCAGACCACACCGTACGACCTGACGCAGATTCGGTAAAGCACCGGAGGAAAGTTATCGTGCACATTTTGCTATAATAAATGACAAAAAAATAATAGATATCACTGTTCGTCAAGCTGTCTGTATGGTAAAATACATATCATACAAGCAGCTTTTCATATATTACGAAAGCAGAAAGAATGAGGGAGTACATATGGAAATTAACATTGGTATTATCGCAATCGTTGTATTGGTCATTGCCATTCTGGCCATCCTGGCATCCGGTTATGTGAAGGCATCACCGAACAAAGCCTACATCATCTCCGGTATCAAGAGAGAGCCCAAGGTCCTGATCGGACGTGCCGGTATCAAGATCCCTTTCCTGGAGAAAAAGGATGAACTGATCCTGAAGCAGATCAGTATCGACATCAAGACCAACGGCTATATCCCCACCAAGGATTTCATCGGTGTAGATATTGACGCCGTGGCTAAAGTCAGAGTCCTGACCCAGAGAGATGTCACCGTGAATGCGAAGGGCGAAGTTGTGGCAGGCGCAGATCCGAACAAGAGGATCACCATCGAGATGGCTAACGCAGCCATGAAGAACTTCCTGAACATGAACGAAGATCAGATCCGCGATGCGCTGACCGATTCCTTGCAGGGTAACATGCGTGAGATCATCGGTACCCAGTGTCTGAAGGAGCTGTGTAATGATCGTAAGACCTTCGGTGACGAGGTTCAGGCGAAGGCACAGAAGGATATGAATGCCCTGGGTATCTGGATCGAGTCCTGCAACATCCAGAAGATCGAGGATGAGAACAACCTGATCACTGCTTTGGGACAGGATAACATGTCCCAGATCCAGAAGGACGCTTCCGTAGCAAAGGCACAGGCAGACAGAGATGTGGCCATCGCCAGAGCACAGGCACAGAAGGATGCCAACGATGCACAGGTCATCGCAGAGACCGAGATCGCCCAGAAGCAGACCGAACTGGCAATCAAGAAGGCAGAACTGAAGAAAGAGTCCGATATCAAGAAGGCAGAAGCCGACGCAGCATATAAGATTCAGGAAGAGGAACAGCGTAAGACCGTGGAGATCACCACAGCGAACGCGAACCTGGCCCGTCAGGAGAAGGAACTGGAATTAAAGGAGAGAGAAGTATCCATCAAGGAGAAAGCTCTGGAAGCTGAGGTCAAGAAGACCGCAGAAGCAAATAAATACGCAGCACAGCAGAAGGCAGATGCCGAGCAGTACGAGAGACAGAAGAGAGCGGAGGCAGAACTCTTCGAGATCCAGAGACAGGCAGAAGCTGAGAAAGCAAAATCCGAGGCAGAGAGATTCGCCAAGGAGCAGGCAGCAGAGGCAGTCAAGGCAGCCGGACTGGCAGAGGCAGCCGCTGTGGCAGCCAAAGGTAAAGCAGAAGCAGAAGCCATCCAGGCGAAAGCAGAGGCAGAGGCAGCCGGTATCCTGAAAAAAGCAGAAGCTATGAAACAGTACGGCGACGCTGCAAGACAGCAGATGGAGCTGGATACTCTGAAGGTATACTTCGAGCAGCTGCCTAAGATCGCCGAGGCTGTGGCTAAGGGCTACATGAACGTAGATTCCATCAAGATGTTCGGTGGCGATTCCAGTAAGCTGGCTGGCGACATCATGACCACCGTGACCCAGGTCACCGACGGCATCAAAGAGTCCACCGGACTCGATATCAACGAGATGTTGGCAAAGGGCTTCGCTAAGGAAAAGGCAGAAGATGCAAAGCCTGTAGAGACGAAGAACGACACCGGCAACGATTATCAGGAAGTATAAAGCCGGAATAGTGCTTGCCATACGGAATAGAGCTTGCCATAAATGATATATTGTCATAAACTGAGGGTATAGAGACGGAAATTTAGTCTCTATACCTTCTTTTTGTAATAAATTGTTGACCATATGAATATATCTTCTTCGGTTGGTGGTATATAAGATTAAAATAGAGAAGCAAGCTGATAAAAGAAATAAGGATAATGATTTTCAAAGTCACAAATTGTGACTTTGGATGAAAATAAGCAGATAAATACCTACAGAAAATGAAAGGAACGTAAAATATATGACAACAGCAGATGCAAAAGCAACACAAGAAGCAAAAGAATTACTGGAATATCTCAAAAATACTGCGGGACAGCAGATCATCACCGGTCAGCACACCCAGACCATCCCCTGTGAGGAGATTGCCTATATCCGGCAGACCACCGGAAAAGAGCCCAAGCTGCGAGGCTTTGAGCTTCTGGGGTATTCTCCGAATATCAATTATGCAGACGCTTCCCCGGAATGCCTGACGGAAATAGAAGAAAATAAAGGCACCGCGGAGATGGCACTGCAGTGGGCGATAGAACAACGCAAAAATGATAACGGTGGCATCCTGACCTTCACCTTTCACTGGTTCTCGCCCTTAGGCGGCAGAGACAAAAGCTTCTACACCGAACATACCGATTTTGATGCGGCTAAAATACTGCAGGAAGGAACTCCGGAGAGAGCCGCCTTCTATCATGACATGGACGCGATCGCAGGGATCTTACAGCAGTTTCAGCAGGAACACATCCCTATCCTCTGGCGCCCCTTCCACGAATCCTACGGCACCTGGTTCTGGTGGGGAGCGAAGGGCGCAGAAGTGGCGTTAGAGCTGTACCGCCTGATGTTTGATTACTACACAAAAGAAAAAGACCTGCACAACCTTCTCTGGGTATGGAACAGCGATATAGAGGAAGCCTACCCCGGAGATTCCTACGTGGATGTAGTATCCATAGACGTCTACCTCCCGGAGTATCAGGCCACAGACTATGCGGATGCTTATGAGAAACTGGTGGCAGCCACCTCCTGTGACAAAGTGGCCGCCCTGGCAGAAGTGGGATACCTTCCCGATGTGGATCTTTTGCATAAAAGCAGAATCCCCTGGGCCTACTACATGACCTGGTCCAAGGAATTCTGCATTGGCGAGAAATATAACAGCGTAGAAAACTTGAAGAAAATGTACGACAGTGAATACGCGGTGACACTGTAAAAGCCTATTTTATAAAAAATATTGAAATGGATTGCTTTTTCAGCAGAAAGTGTATATACTATTATTAAGAGCAGAGATGTTCTTCTTCATCTATCTAATGAGTCCTGTGACGGTTCCGACAGGACGGTAAAATAAAAATTGACCGGGCGATGAGTCCTGTGACGGTTCTGACAGGACGGTAAAATAAAAATTGACCGAGCGATGAAGGATTTGGCGAGAGGCTGAATAGCCTCTCGTTTTTTACATTTTACGAAGGAGGAAAAATGAATTTACCGGAAAATGATTATCAGATTTTAAAATTAACACCACGTTTCTATGAGGAACATCCTAATCCACCATACCATGAAATATTGAAAAAGAACCAACGGGCATACAATTGTTTACTGTTTCAATCGCATTATGATTATTATATATGTGTGCCATTTAGAAGCGAAATATCACATCCATATTCTTTTAAGTTCAAAAAAACTCAGAGATCCAAAAGCCATAGATCGGGTCTTGATTACACCAAAATAGTTATCATAACCAAAAGTGAATATATTGATACGAAAGATGCTCTTATTGATAAGGATGAATTTAAAGAGACGATAAAATATCTCGACCGTATCAAAGAAGAGGCAATGACGTTTGTAGAAGAGTATGTACAGCATGTATCAGGAAGCAGAAAAATGGATACGCGGGAATTCAAAAGAAGATATACATATTCGCCGCTTATCTATTTTCATCAGGAGCTGGGAATATAATTTTCACAGAAATTGCAACAAAAGTACTAAAAACAATTTACATAAATCTAAAATATGCTATAATATTTTAGTATTGAGTCCAAAAAATTGTAAGTTGTAACGAAAAAAGCTACAATTGTGCAAATATCTCAAATATGTAAAAGTAACAGGTGAATGATCATGGAATTAGGCAGAAAAAAAGTCCGTTTAGGTGAATTACTGGTAAACAGCGGTGTCATCACGAATGAACAACTGCAGCAGGCGTTGGACAATCCCGCCCGTCAGGGTAAGAAGCTGGGAGAATTCCTCGTAGATGAAGGCATCGTATCGGAGGATGACCTGGCGAGAGCGCTGAGCAAACAGCTGGATCTGGATATGATTGATCTCCAGAGTGCCACTGTGGACAAGGAAGTGCTGAATCTGGTACCGGTCAACGTCCTGAAGAAGAACAAGATCTTCCCCTTCGGCTACAAGGAGAATAACTTCAACGTTCTCATGGTCGCCATGGCAGATCCCCTGGATTACAACGCCATCGATGACATCAATATCATCACCAACTTCCAGGTAGAGCCCGTAGTAGCCACCACCCGCAGTATCATGCTGGCGATCGATAAATATTTCGGTCAGGAAGAAGTAACCGAGGCACTGGCTGCCTACGCCAAAGAGAAAAAGCTGGATGTGGTGGAAGATATCGCCACGGAGGAGAACATCAACAGCTCCCCCATCGTAATGCTGGTCAAGGACATGATTGAAAAAGCCGTCCGCCAGCGTGCATCCGATATCCATATCGAACCTATGGAAAATATCATCCGTGTCCGTTACCGTATCGACGGTGCCCTCTATGAGAGAGCGAGATACGGCGTCAATGTACTGTCCGCCATCATCGCCCGTATCAAGATCATCGGCGGCATGGATATCTCCGAGAAGAGAAAACCTCAGGACGGACGTATCACCCAGATCGTAGACCGCGTGGAATACGATATCCGTGTATCCGTCCTGCCTACCGTATACGGGGAAAAAGTCGTAATGCGTCTTGCAGCGAAGAGCGCACTGAACCGCGACAAGAGCCAGTTAGGCTTCAAGCCCTACGAATTAGAACAGTTTGACTACATTCTGAAAAATCCTCACGGTATCATCCTGGTAACCGGACCTACCGGAAGTGGTAAGTCCACCACCCTGTATACCGCACTGAGCGAGCTGAACAAAGAAGACGTGAACATCATCACCGTCGAAGATCCTGTCGAGGCGAACATCGACGGTATCAACCAGGTACAGGTCAACACCAAGGCAGACCTCACCTTCGCAACGGCACTGCGTTCCATCCTGCGACAGGACCCGGATATCATCATGATCGGTGAGATCCGTGACCAGGAGACCGCCAGCATCGCCGTACAGGCATCCATCACCGGACACCTGGTCGTAAGTACCCTGCATACAAACTCCTCCGCCAGCACCATTACCCGACTGGAGGATATGGGGATCGAACCCTACCTGATCGCAGATTCTGTCATCGGCGTTATCGCACAGCGACTGGTCCGCAGACTCTGCCCCTTCTGTAAGAAGCCGAAGCAGGCCACCAGGGATGAAAAAGAATTCATGGGTCTGAAGGAAGAGGAAAACGTGACCATCTACGAACCCTGCGGCTGCAGCAAATGCGACAATACCGGCTTCAAGGGCCGTATCGGTGTCTACGAGATCATGCAGATCACTCCGAAGCTGAAGACTATTATCAGCAAGCGGGAAGGTGCCGATATCTTAAAGGAAGAAGCATTAAAAGAAGGAATGCATACCCTGCGTATGAGTGCCACGGACTACGTACTGGATGGCACCACCTCCTTCTCCGAGATGGTAAAGGTATCATTTGACGTATAATTCTATAAAAACAGCAAGATTTTATAAAAATTTCTCAAAATTTATAAAAACTTTTCAAAAACCTGGACCTTTTTAGGACCGGGGCATGTCTTACATAGTTGGGGAGACAGTTAAAGATAGAGACGTAATTGGAGGGAAGGCACATGGCGACCTATGGCTACAAGGCCATCACAAAGGCTGGAAAAGAAGTAAAGGGAAGTTTGGAAGCGGATAACAAAGATCTGGCAATGGCAGAACTGAGAAGGCAGGAGCTGACCGTTATCGATCTGGGAGAACAAAGCTTCCTGACAAAAGACATCGACATCCAGATCGGCGGATGGCCAAAGGCCAGGGATCTAAGCGTCATGTGCCGCCAGTTCGTCAGCATGACCAAAGCGGGCGTCAGCATCCTCGAATCCCTGAAAATGCTCTGCGAGCAGACAGAGAACAAGAGATTACAGGATGCACTGAAGGAAGTCCGCATCAGCGTGGAAAAAGGTGAGACCCTGGCAGATTCCATGGCAGAGCACCCGAAAGTATTCCCGGCGATCATGGTGAATATGGTGGCTGCCGGTGAAGCATCCGGTAGTCTGGAGATAGCACTGGAACGTGTAGCAACCCAACTGGAGCGTTCCCACAAGACCCAGGCAATGGTGAAAAAAGCAATGATCTACCCCATAGCGGTGTGTGTTGTTGCTATTATCGTTACAATCGTAATGCTGATTGTAGTAATTCCTAACTACGAAGATATGTTTAAGGATCTGGGAACAGATTTGCCGTGGATCACACAGTTTTATGTAAACTTAAGTCATGGTATTATCAATTACTGGTTCATTATTATTCCGGTAATTATTGCGTTGGTATTCGCTATCCGGGCATTTGCCAAAACCGATGCCGGAAAGCACTTCTTTGGAAAGATTGCACTGAAGGCACCTTTATTCGGAAAACTGACCACAAAGTCGGCATCCTCTATGATGGCACGAACTATGAGTACTCTGCTGGGTGCCGGAGTACCATTGATTGAAGCGGTGGATATTGTGTCAGGAGTTATGAGCAATGTTTACTTTAAAGAAGCAATGGAAGATGCCAAAGAAGAGATCACCATTGGTATGCCGTTGTCCAGACCTTTGCAGGAGAGTGGATTATTTCCTCCTATGGTATACCAGATGATCCGTATCGGTGAGGAATCCGGTAATACAGAGGAAATGTTGGATAAGCTGGCGGATTATTATGATGAAGAAGTGGAAATGTCCGTACAGTCCCTGATGGCAGCTATGGAGCCTATGATCATTATTGTACTGGCAGTTGTAGTCGGTGGACTGATCGCAGCATGTATGATGCCTATGATGTCCATGTACACAGCACTTGATAATTTGTAAAATAGATATTATTTTGTATCTTTGGATTATCCGTCCTGTGTAGGGACAGGACGATAATTAATAAATGGGGCGGAAAACTTACTACCCTGAAATTAAAAAACACATAAAAAGGAGAATGTTATTATGAACAAGAAACAGAAGAGCTTAACAAACAAAGGTTTCTCCCTGGTAGAGCTGATTATCGTTATTGCTATTATGGCAGTACTGGTTGGTGTACTGGCACCTCAGTTCATTAAGTATGTAGAACAGTCCAGAAGATCCACAGATATTCAGAATGCGGAGAATATTAAGACTGCTATTTTGGCTGATATTGCAGATGGATTGATTACTGGAACTGATACTGCAACTTTTGACGACTTAAAAACCCCTTATGTTGGAGATGGAACAATGGCTTCTACCATTACCACAGCACCTACAGTACAGGGCAATTTAGGTTCTTTACATGGAACGAAATTTACAGTAACATTTAATTCTACTGCAGGTACATGTCAAGTAACTTTAACAAATGGTAGTAATACCTATGATTTAACTAATGCTGATGATGCAGCTGCTTATAAGATCGCAAACTAGAACTTTGAAAGGCACCTGACATGCTCCCAACAATTCTTCTCTACATAGTGATTTTCCTTTATGGAATCGTGATCGGTAGCTTCCTCAATGTGTTGATCTACCGCATTCCGAAAAAAGAGAATATTGTAACGACCAGGTCTCACTGCATGAACTGCGGTTATCAGCTGCGGTGGTACGACCTCGTACCGCTGTTCAGCTACCTGGCGCTGGGAGGCAGATGTCGGAAATGCAAGGCACATATCTCCGTTCAGTACCCCATCATTGAGGCACTGAACGGGGTGCTGTACCTGCTCGTATTCTGGAAATTTGGGATGAGCGTGGATTCCCTAGTCTACTGCTTGTTGTTTAGTGCACTTCTTGCTTTAAGTGTGATTGATTTCAGAACATATGAGATCCCTGTGGGATTTAACTTATTTATACTGGCACTGGGGCTGATCCATGGAGCCTTCCACTATACACAGTGGCTGGATTTCCTGATCGGCTTCCTGTGTGTCAGTGTATTTTTACTTATTCTGTATTACGCTACCGGTGGCAGAGCCATTGGCGGCGGTGATGTGAAGCTGATGGCGGTCTGCGGACTGTTGCTCGGCTGGAAATTGATTATTTTCGCATTTTTACTGGGATGTATCATTGGTTCCGTGATTCATCTGATCCGTATGAAAGTAAGCGGCGAAGGACATGTCCTCGCCATGGGACCGTATCTCTCCGCAGGGGTGGCAGTCGCCGTCCTGTGGGGCAATGAATTCTTACAGTGGTATCTGAGTCTGTATCATTGAGACCGGATACTTACATCTGATATGAGATTAGAAAGTTCTTGGGACACTTTTTCTGTCCCAAATACGATAAAGAACCGATAAGAGGAAGGGTAGAAGCATGGCAATGAACAATCGCGTATTGAGTATTGAGATCGGTAACTCCTTTACGAAGATCTGCGAGATCGACTATAAGGTGAAGAAACCGAAGGTCTACAAGGTATTGACCGTCGAGACCCCGGAAGGCGTCGTGGTGGACGGTATGCTGCAGCCGACGCAGGAGTATGCGGATCACCTGGTGAACGCACTGGGCACGAACGGCATCCGCACGAAGAGAGTGATCTTCACCATTTCTTCTACCAGAGTGGCGAGCCGTGAGGTGCAGATCCCGAACGTGAAGGCGAACAAGATCGAGGCACTGGTGAAGACCAACGCGAACGATTATTTCCCCGTGGATCTGACCCAGTATGAGATCGGACATTATCTGGCAGGCGGACTGACCGAGGAAGGAAAGCTGCGTGTCATGGCACTGGCAGTGCCCAAGGCACTGTTAAACAGCTATTACCAGCTGGCGCAGATGTGCGGCTGGGAGGTTGAGTGCTTCGATTACAGCAGTAACAGCTTATACCAGATCCTTCGTGATGAAAAGTCCGAAAAAGTTACCATGATGATTAAGATCGATGAGAACAGCACCATCGTGACTGTGCTTTCCGCCGGCAAGGTGCTGCTGCAGAGAACTGTGGCATACGGCGTGCAGGATGCCATCGAGACGATGATCGCTTCCGGAGCATATGCCGTGAACGATCCCATGAGCGCGGTAGAGCGTTTCCAGAAGAAGACCTGCCTGAACAGAGTACTCCATCAGGGAGATAAGCTCTGGGAGGAAAATGCCGGACGCTGGGAAGACGAAGATGCCGGCAACGTGGAAGTCACAGCAGCCAGACAGAAGATCACCGCTTCCCTGGAGCCTCTGATCGTCGGCGTCAGCCGTGTCATTGATTTCTATGATTCCAGAAATGGTGATACACCTATTGAGAGGACTTATGTCACCGGCCTCGGCGGCAGCTTCAGCGGCATGAGCAAGCTGTTCACCAACTGCCTGGAGCGCAAGGTACATACCCTGTCTGATATGGATGATAAGATCGGCATGAGCAAGGCCATCCGTTCCACCAGACCCGCAGCCTATATTTCCTGCCTGGGCGCAGTACTTGCCCCTGTGGGACTGATCGATAAGAGCCAGCAGAAGGCCAAGGGCATGACCGTAGTCAGCGGCACGAACTACACCTTCGTCAGTGTGGCGGTCCTCGTGCTGGGCGTGATCCTGTCCATCGCCATGGCAGTCACTTCCCTGACCAGATACTTCGGCACCGTGGCGGAAAATGCAGCATTGCAGGCGAGAGTTGAGGAATTACAGCCCGCGCAGGCAGTATATAATGAATATCTCTCAGCGGCAGCACAGTATGATAAATACAAATATCTGTATGAGTATACCGAGAATCCCAATGAGAATCTCGTAGAATTCATCAATGAGCTGGAACAGATATTACCAAGTAGTTTCTGGACCAACAGCTTCAGCTCGGATCTGGAAGGAATCAGTATGTCCGTGTCTGTCGCTGGCAAAGAAGCAGCGGCGAGAACGATTCTGAATATCAGGAATATGAAGAGCATTTCCGATGTACAGATCAGTAATATTACAGATACGCAGAATGAAATTGGAGAATCGGTGGTTACTTTCTCCATTACAGGTACGTATGCGGATCTGAACGAAGAGACGGAAGAGACAGAAGAGACCGGAGAGACCTCCGGTACCACAGCACAGTAGGAGGCGGATAAGAGATGAAAGTAAAAAAGAGTGAAATTCAGCTTTTGATCGCGGTACTTGGGATCCTCCTCGTTGTGGTGACTTATTTCCTGGTATATGCGAAGTTCAATGAGTTGTCGGATTCTATGGAAAGTCAGAATATGTCATTAAGATCCCAGGTGTCTACACTGGAGATACTGGATCAGCGTAAGGCGGATTATCTGGCTGCTACTGAGAAGATGAAGACATATATTACCGGATTCGAGAGCCGTTTCCCGGCAGATATTTTACCGGAAGACAGCATTATGATGGTGAAGAACATGGAGACAGCGACCAGAACTTATGTCGCTAACATTTCTTTCGGTACGATTGCAGAAGTGGCTTATGATGCACAGGCTTCCGCGGACAATTCTGCCCTGGCGGCTGCAACAGCAGATGCACCGGCGGATACCGCAGCAGCGGAAGCAGATGCCGCAGTGTCCGGCACAGATACGACCACGGTTACTACATCCCCTGTCTCCACAGAAGGAACTGCATATGGGGATACTCATATGTATGAGGTGCCTCTGGGTATCAGCATCGAATGCACCTATGATGATTTCAAGGGGCTGGTTCGATATATTTACAATCAGCAGGAGCGTCAGAGCATTCAGGGCGTGAACATCAGCTATAATGGTGATAGCGGAAAATTGTCCGGCAATATGAACCTGAATACGTATTATCTGCTGGGCACGGATAAGGTATATAGTGAACCTTATATTCCCGATATGCCCATGGGTGTACAGACGATATTCGGAAACATGAACTAATAGATTTATTAATCGGGAGTTGTCGCAATGCTGAAGCATAGGAAGAAAAGACAACTGAATAATGAAGGCTTTTCCCTGGTGGAGCTTCTGATCGCCATTGTGATCCTTTCAATCATTGTAGTGCCCCTGTTGCACAGCTTTGTGACCTCTGCCAGAACGAACGCCAAGTCCCGCAGCACCATGCATGCCACAGCCATTGCTGAAGATGTCATGGAGATGTTCGAGGCACATACCCTGGAGGAAATGTCGGATATTTACACGGGTGCTTCACCGGCGGGATTTACCAATACCGCAGTAAAAGACGACACGACCGGCATCTGGACCTACACGATCCGGGACGATTCCACCACTTCCGGTATTTATGATGTGGTGGTAAAGGTGGATCCCACAGCATACAGTGCGGTGAACAGTGTGGCACGGGTAGATATCAAGAACCTGGCGGGCAATCTGAATGCTGTTTACAGTGAAGCTGCTGACGGCGCCAAGGAAGCTTATTCTTATTTCGGCGGAGGACTCTATACAGCAGATATCATTCAGCATACTACACGAAAGACTGAGATCAATATTGACAGCAGTAAGATTAACGTAACGCTGGCAACGGGAGCTACGGTGGAGACAGAAGTCTATCTTGTCACAGCTTCCACAACGTATCATTGTGATCCCACGATCCTTGCAACGGGCAGATCTCCGGACTATCCGCAGACGGGAGCGGATTATGTGATTTTTTCCAACGAAGACAGTGTGCGCAGCCGTGCAGCACAGGTTAATGATGTCAGCGAGCTTGGCAATCAATTGGCGAATATCATTGTCTGTGTACAGCCTCGTGTGGAGAGTGCTCATTACGATGCCGGAAGACCTGCCATTATAGACCGGATAGTGTTCAACAACCCGGACAATGTGGAGACGAATCTGCTGGTAGTGGAGCAGACCGAGAGACAGGACCGAATAGATATGCTGAGGGATGTCTTAGCGACAGATTATGATACCATGCGCAGTAAGTATGGGATATCTCTGGAACTGCGGGAAGCATGGCCCGGCTGGATGCCAACCTCCGGCACAACACAGACGTCTGCGGGAACTCTTCGCACGAATCTGCTGGATGAGAGTGACGGACTTACGGCATATGTGTTTGAGAATTCCAGCATGACCGGCGCGGGAGCCGGAACGGGACTTAATTATGAACTGGCGAAGAACATCATGTCAGTGACGAATCTGACACCGGCCAGGGCGCAGGACCGTATTTACGACATGGAAGTGAAGGTCTATGCAGAGGATAAGATAGCAGACGGCAGTCCAATCATTACTATGACAGGAACGGTAACGGAATAACAGGAGAATCCGGAAGGAAGCGTAAGAACCATGAAGATACGTGGCAGAGACTTCAAATTACATAAACAGACAGACGATAAGGGCTCGGCAATGGTCGTTGTGATCATAGCTATGGCCTTTATCGGCATTTTAGCCAGTGTTTTGATGTATATGTCCTTATTGAATTATCAGATGAAGGCGAATAACCTGCAGACGAAGGACAACTTCTATTCGGCAGAGACAGTGCTGGATGAGATCCGTGTCCATATGGAAGAGCAGGTGTCCGCGTCCCTGGGAGATGCCTACACGCAGATTCTGGTGAACTATGATGACACTTCCGTATCCGAGAAGGAGAGTAAGCTCCGCTATGCGTTCTTAAGCAGTATGCAGAAGGCGTATCAGTGCAGCGATACCGCCAGCTTAAATTACTATGATCTGAAGAAAATGTTTGACAGTCTGTCACCGGAAGTGAAGGAAAATACAGTGTTGCAGACCAGTGACGGAGTCAATTCCTATACAATACAGATGGTGGACGGCGCCGAGCAGATGACAGGCACAAACGGCTCCGGAGATGCAGTGAGAGATCTGCCTAAGGGACAGCTTACCCTGTTCACGGACGGATTATCTTTTCAGAAATTAAAGGTGACTTATACCAATGATAATGGTTATGTCTCTGTGATCCAGACGGATATCCGCGTGAAAATGCCGGATATGAGCTTTGCACAGGCAGTAAGCCTGCCTTCACTGACCGGCATGTCACTGGTGGCACAGAAAAATATTCAGGTGGTAGCGGAGAGCGGCAAATTAAGCGACGCGAAGATCGCCGGAAGCTTCTATGCGGATAAGGTACTGGTGGGTAATGAGGACGATACAAACAGTGTAAACGTGACCCTGACCCTGGCAGAGCCGACAGGTAAGGAAAATGATGATAAGCGTATGGTAGCGGCTACGGAACTGTATCTGGGCAAGGGCGCAACACTCGAATCCGACAGCTATGGAGAACTGTGGGCAGGCAAGATCACCATGCACGGAGCAGCGACATCTACCGGCAGCGCGAAAATGAATTTCAAGGGAAATGATGTCTATGTAGCGGGAGATCTGCGCATAGACGGCGCAAATAATAATTTTACCGCAGGCAGTCTGGTGGATGAGAATTACTCCGGACAGTATATAGGCTTCGGCACCGGGGAGAACGGTGACAGCAGTGCTATCGTAGTCAACGGTACCGGAACGGATATAGATTTGAGCGGCCTGATCAATCTGACTCTGGCAGGCAATACCTATATTGCCACGAAAACAGCTAAGGATAATCTCACCGAGGCGGATGGAAATCTCAATGGCAACGCCTCTGACCGCAAGGATATCCTGATGGGGCAGTCTATTGCAGTCAAAAGTGATCAGCTGGCATATCTGGTACCGGCAGATCTGGTAAAACAGGGTACCAATCCTGTGACCAAGGAGCAGGCAGATACCATGGGGAATACGGCAGTTGATTTTAATGCTGCCAGCAGGATGCTTGGCGGTAACAGCCTTGCCTCCTATGGTATTACGAAGTTTATTACGAACGGTAGCAGCGACAGTCAGGGTGTACGTACTTTTTATAAGAGATTAAACAGCAAGATCACCATTGTGTATTATTACGTGTCCTTTGACAACTCCACCCAGGCGGGGCGAGAAGCTGCCAACCGGTATTTTCAGGATTATTATAAGGTAAATAAGAGTACCATGGATGCCTATGCCAGCATCTACACCGATGGCATCAAGATCCGTAACCAGAGTGCCGGTGCCTATATCATGCACCTGGCAGGTAATGTGGTGATGGCCGACAAGGATCAGGCTACAGGCAGTTACAGCAGCAACCTGCAGAATGCCACATTAGGCAGTGATCAGAGCAACATCGGCTATAAGCAGCAGCTGGCAGCGGATGATTCCAAATTCAAGGCACTCTGCAAGAAGCTGATCGATGGATATGAGCAGCTTACTCCTTCCGAAAAAGCGGATGCTGCCAATGTATATAGCAATCTGGTAAATACGGACGCGATCACAAGCTTTACCGGTGTGGTCCGTGGCGCGAGACTGGTTGTTGATACAGAGAAGTATTTTGAAAGTACTGCATATCCGGAATGCAAGGCAGTCATCGTATATGGTGATTATACCTATCCCGAAGCGGGACATGCGGATTTCAAGAATGGTATCATCATCGCGACGGGCAATGTGAAGATACAGGATGGTAAGGAATTTAACGGTGTGATCCTGGCAGGCGGCGATATCCTGTTAGGACAGAATGTGAAAGTGACACCGGATAAAGAAGCAGTGCTTCGCGCGCTGACCTATTCCAAGGAGGTTACAGGCTCCGGCGGCGGTCAGAAGGAATATCATGTAGTGGATTTCCTGATCGGCGGCGAAGGTTACCTGCAGAATAACAATAAGACCTACCTGAACAGCGATATTAATTTAGGAGACCTGATCGTATATGAGAACTGGCAGAAACAATAAAAACGGTGGCTTCTCACTGGTGGAGCTCATCATTGTCGTCGCCATCATGGCGATCGTGGTGGGAGTCATCGGATTGTCTGTGGGAACACTCACCGGAAGAAAAACTGCAAAATGTGCGGATGAGATCGTTTCGACCCTGGAGAGAGCAAGAGTGCTGACCCTGGGAAAAGAACAGAACCAGGTGGAGTTTGTGCTGCTGCAAGATAGCAGCACCGGCGAGTACCGGGCACGGGTCTATCAGGGTGGAAACATCGTTTCGGATAGAATCGTGGGGAAGGAGCCCATCACAATACAAGTATATTTTGATGACGATTCCACTCCCTATAATCTGTCACAATTAAAAGGTACATTACCTTATGCGTCCGCAACCGATGGACTGCATCTGGTGTTTAATAGAGCATCGGGAGCTTTTGAAGAGAAGACCTGCGCTGCTGCAGATGTGGTAAAGGACTATTGTAAGAAAATTGTGATCAGCAACGGAACAAGAACGATAACAATCACAACAGTCGGCAGAACCGGCAAAATCCTGAAGAAATAAGGAGGTTGACTATGCGTATCGGAAAAAAAGGATTCACTCTCGTAGAAGTGATAGTGTCCCTGGCAATCATGACCATTGTGGCAGGATCTGTGGGCGCCTTTATCGTCGCAGGCAACAATTCCTACCTGCGGGGGAATAAGGAGCTGACCCTGCAGGAAGAAGCACAGCTTGCAGCAAATCAGATGATCGATCTGATCATTGATGTGGAGAAGGATATTAATTTCACACCGGATCATACCGGCACAGCAGTAGATCTGGACGGTAGTACCGCCAAGGATGCAGCCGGCAATGAGATCACCACAGCCCATGTCAGAGAACTGCGTCTGGTCAATAACGAGAATACCTATATGATCCGCTGGCAGGGAACCGCGTCAGGGGATTATGCGACTGCGAATCAGGTATATCTCTATGAAGTGAAAAATACAACGGATGCGGACGGCAACCTCGTCGTAGGAGATCCCACCACCGCAACCCCGGCACTTATGGCAGAGCATGTCACAAGCTTCAGCGTAGACTTAAGCCAGGTGAAGGACAAGCGGAAAGTTATCCTGAATATGACATTCACTTACCAGGACAGAAGCTATGAAATTGCAGAGACTATTAAGCTTAGAAATGACCTGGAGAAGACTGGAACTGCGTACGCATGGATCAGCGCTCTGACTATTGAACCTCCCAGCGCAACATTACGCCAGGGCAAGATACAGCAGTTTACCTATAATCTGAGCGGTGACGCTGAGGCAGTTGCTGAGGGCGTTACCTGGAGCGTGTCCTATGCTTCCGGGGCTAATTGTAAGAGTACGATCAATCAGGATGGTATTTTAAAAGTAGATGATGAGGAAACTATCGGTACGAATGTGCTGGTGGTAAAATGTACTGCCAATGCGGACAATAATATGGTGGCGTATGGTTATGTTACGGTGGAAGAGAGACTGATTGATTCTATTACTATCAACCCGAAAGATGCGGAAGTGGTCCGTGGAAGAACACAGGCTTTTGAATGTATTCTGACCGGTAAGGATTCTGCGGTGGCACAGGGTGTGAAATGGAAGGTTACTTACGCGGATGGCATGACGACTACATTTTCCACCATGCCAGATACCAAGGAACTTCTGAATACATTGACAGTAGGAAAGTCGGAGAGCATCGGTGTAAAAGTATTGAAGGTCACCTGTATAGCAAATGCGGATACTTCAATGTCTGATTCCGCTTATGTTACGGTAACAGCTGTATCCGGACAGTTCCAGGCGGAACTGATCCGAAACGTAATGAAGCCTTATTCTTACACGGAGACCGGCATTAAAAAAATGGGATGGAGTGTAGAGCTGGAGTGCTTGACTGCATGGGCAGATTATGATGTGTATCCTCAGATTGTGAACTGGGAAGTATTGGAGGATGGAGTCCCAAATCCGAAGGGCTATAGCTTTGAAGATACGACTCCTGCTTCCAGATATAAACAGCTGTTAAAGTGTAGCAACAATATTAATAAGACAATCACAGTACGTGCAACTGTAAAATTATCAGCTACCATTACAGTGCATCCTGAAGTAACAGTGGACATTCCAAATCTGCTGACCATTGACAGTTCAGACGAGCCATACATCGACGGTAATCAGTTTGTCCTGTCACGTAACAGTATGGTGACTTGTACGTTGAAAAATTATTCCGGAGATATGAGTAAAGTTACCTGGAAGATTACCAATGATATTGAGGAAGGTCTGGCACAGAGTAATCCTGTGAAGGATAATTTCGGTGGCGAAGTTGGACTGAGTAGGAGAGTAGGTTTTAGTAGAAACATTACAAGTGATGGACTGGGCGATTATGAAAACGGCCTAGTCATTGATAAAGCAGTGACCGGATTCGCAGATTCAGAAGTAGATTATGCAGCTACACGAAGCGTATTTCCCACGGCTAAAGGTGAAACAGTCGGAGTGTATGCAAAGTGGTATATTAACTGGAAAGAGGAACATGTTCTCACGCTTGCAGCTTTTGACGACAACGATAATGAAATTGCATCCACATATCTGCTGATTCCCAGATGTACTTTTTATTTCTCGGAAGGTAATCGTTATTATAATCTGAATAAGAACGATTATAAGCACGATGGATGGCAGAATGGTGTATACGATAAGAAGGTGTATGTTGATCTATATGGATTTGAAACAGGTCAGGGAGCCTTTAAGACTGGTGATAAAGGACTGAAGGTTATAGGCAGCCTTGTAGCTGGAGGAACGGAGACACTAAAATCCGGAACATATATTGATCCGAATATTCACTGCGATACCAGAGTAAATGATAAAAATGAAACGGTATTTACTTATATGATTCATCTCTATATTGATAGAGAGGAAAAGAATGATACTTTATTTGTGACCTTCAGCGATAGTCGTGTCAAGGGAGACAGCGGTGAGGAAGGTGGACATGTATCGTATCAGAAACCGGAAAGAGCATTAACAATCTTTTGGAGATAACATGAAGAAGAACTTGAAGCACAACACAAAAAAGTACATAGCAGGAATCCTTACCATAGCTTTGGCAGCCGGAGTCTGCCAGAGCTATGGCTCTATGGAAGTAAGTGCACGGGAGATGACACTGCCCGGCATTGAGAAGCTGGTACAGGATACAGTAGCATCTTCGGACGGCACCTTTCACATTTTAGAGATCGTACCTTTTAAAAAGGACGCTTCCATCGGATATCTGATCGGTGGCGAGGAACCGGTATCTGATGGACGTAAGCTTTCGGAGCTTCCGGCAGCATCAGAGAGACAAACCGCCATGGCTGCGATCAACAATAACAGACTGGGGGATCTCGCAGGAAGCAATGGTCCAGTAAGCTTTTTTACCTATAATGAGGGAGAGGGAAAAAGCCGGACTGAGGAGATCCGAGGCTCTTTTGTGAAAAATGCGGATAATAAAGGTCAGTATACCTATACACAGACAGAACCGGAGTATAGGTTGTTTGTAGCGGGAGACAGCAATGAACGTTATGACCGGCATAGTACGATCGAGGCTTCCGGAGCTTCTAACGAGAACAAAAAGAGTGTATCTCCTGTATTTTCTAAAGTGTCCGATGCTGCCGGAGGAAATCTGGAAATGACCATCGGTGATGCAGTGGATGCGCCGACAGCTCTTGCGGCTACGAGATATGCACTGACTCCGGACGATAAAAATTCCAATGGCAGAATGGACGAAATTAATAACACTGCTTTTAATGCAGCTAATTATGTCGATAGGGAAGTGTATACCAAGACTGCTGATGATGTATACACTTACCTTGGTAAGGTGGTATACGGCAGCAATCTGCCTGCGGGATATGCTATCCAGAGCACTGCCACAACTTCCGAAGATACTTCCGGAGCGTCAGAAAATCAGGGAGAGTCGACAACAGCGGAGAACTCGGGACTGGTAACGGCAGCCTCTGCATCCGGGAATGACGCAGCAGCGGAGTCCGGTAATGAGATGCAGACCTTCAGCGTACAAAGCACATCCGGAAATGATATTGTGACTTCAGAGCAGAAGATAATGACAGCTTCTGAACCTTCATCAGAACAGAAGATAATGACTGCTTCTGTTCCATCATCCGAACAGGACAACAATCTCTATATTTTGAATATGGCCAACACCACGCCTTTTCTATGGGCAACCTGGACGGCAAATTCGGATGGAACGGGGGGAAGTTATACACTGACTCCTCCTGCGGATGGCTATTTTGTGCATTTCACGGAAAATACCTCCGGTGATTATTATGTGTCTAAGGTGACATTATCCAGCAATAATGGAGACTACAAACTGATCGATTCTTATCAGAAAAATGATACCGGTAAATATGTGATGTTAAGCAGCGGTACTATGCAGGTTTATCTTCAAGGAGAATCAGGCTACGATGCATTAAAAAGCTTTGATTTTATAGGTGATAATGCGAAGAATGCGTTGGATACTGTAACATATGACGGTGGTTTCTACAATAAAGAATGGTTCAAGAAGCAGGTCCTGAATCTGTCTGGCACTAGCCGGTATGAGAGCGGCAGTTCTTCTGCTACTGGCGAAGAGATGGATAAACTGAAGATTGAAGTGACAACTTTGACAGTGGAGGAACTGGCGAAACTGGCAGATCCCGATGTAGAGGCATATTATGGCGTAGATCTGGATTCGGTGGATCTAATCTATCTGTCAGGGAAGGGAACCTATACGAATATAGATTCTGCAGTAAGCAAGGATGCAAGGGCTGCGGCAGCAAGATACATTGCGAAAAAAGCTTTTGGTATCATTGATGATGCAGGAACACGTTCGGATTTTGCCAGAGTTCCTGTCATCATGGACTATAGTTTTTATACCGATAATGTAAGGGCAAATAATAAGGAACTTGCCAACCTTGCACTGACATTGCTGAGAGTATCCGATACAAGTACAGACCTCGCGAAGTCTATTGCAAACAAAGATAAAGACAACTTTTGGAGAAAAGGTTTAGATGATAAAGGTTATATTAAACAAGTAAATGAGATTATCCAGAAGGCAGGTAATACGGCAGGTCAGAAAGATTACATGAATTTGAATCTTGATAAACTGAAAGAATTCCTGACAGAAAATGTTTATTTGTATAATGACAGTAATACAGCGTATGTGGCTTCGGATTATCTGACAGATATTTCGGGAACGGCTACAAGAGCATGGATCTACAGTGCCGTGCTGAAAGAGATTCAGTATGAGAATTTCCTGGCGGAAAAGAATGGGAACACTTCCCCTAAATTGAAAGAAGAAATCACTAAAGCATCCATTACCAGATATATTCTGAACTGGTACATGCACAGAGTCACGGTGAAATCCTCCATCCGTGTACTGGATCTGGAACCCTGCTGTGATTTTAACAAAACGTTAGAAAGTGAGTTACAGAATGATGTGGTCAATATGATGGGGATGACCGGAATTTATGAGGCATCTGCGATCAATATTACACAAATGTCATCTGCGGAATTTATAGGTAAGATCGAGGACTTGAATGAAAAGTACGACATGATCTATCTCGGAGCCCGGGTCGGCAAGATGAACACAGAAAATGGTGTGACTGTGTATAATGATCCACAGATGAACGGGTTGATTTATTCTCATGTAGGAGACTACTATGACTACGCCACCGATACGACTACGGAGAATGTTACGCAGGCTAGGGAGACGTATAATGCAAGGCACAGACTGCAGGATTCTTCGCTGGATCACAGTAAGACTAACGATGATGATTCAACGAATAAGAGTGCGGATGTCTATCGCGGTCCCGGCAATGATATGAACTCTACCCGATATGAGGAATTCTGTCAGTTCATTGAGGCGGGATACCCGGTGATCATTGCGGATACGTTTATCAAATATGGGGACGATAATATACCTGTGGCATCAACAGATACGTTGGGCAGTACGTTGGACAGAAATTCTTATTTTTGCAAGCTGGTTGATTTTGCTCTGCAGAAAGATGAAAATGGTCAGTATTTATATTGGCAGAAAAATATTTTTACAGAGAGTCAGCTGAAAGATAATACAGCAGATACTAAATTAGGAACCACATTATCTGCACGTAGATCTGTATTTTGCAATTATCTGAATCTGTCAAAGCTTTCCGTCAACTGGGTAACTACTTACGGAGCAGCATATCCGCAGGAGTTGAAATATAATTCTGATCAGAACGGTGCCAGCAACGGTGGCTCTCTGGAGAAGATAGACGGAAAATATCAGCTGCAATATATCTTTAATCTGCAGAATGATGCAGCAATATCACAGACAGGTACTACCTATGATTGTAAACTGTTCGTAGATAAAAATGCTGATGGTCGTTTCTCCGGCTCTGATTATGTAGAGGGTAAGACATATACGTCATCGGAAGAAGTCAGCGGTCTTACTGTGTATATAAGAAAGGGAGATGAGTGGATTAAGGTTGATCCGATAGCGACGGAAAATGGAAACAGATATGAATTGTATACTGCGGAGACCTATCGTGTTATCCGGGCTCTGCCGGAGGAATATGTAGGGGTTATCCCATGGAAGCTGGTATTTTATGATAATGCGGACAGACTGGTGAGAACTGCCAAGTCAGGCTATACATCTGTGCCGCAGCAAAATGGTAAAAAGACAATCCGTGTATTGCAATTGTTGTCTGATGATAACCGTAATAACTGGAATCTTCATGATGAACAGAATAAGGATTCTAAATTTGCCAAGTACATTAATGGATTAACTGACTGGAATGTAGTAGGATTGGATCAAGTCGGTGCAGATGGAAAGGTAACTCCGTCCACAAGCATTGACAGTATGACTGTAACCTACCTTATAAAAGATAAGTTGAAAATTAGCGGGACTTCGGATACTGATATACAGAAGATATACCAGGAGTCCTACAATCTGTTCCAGCAATATGATATGTTGATACTAGGCTTCGGTGACGCCTACCGGTTTGGATATACCTATGGCGCAAGTGATGTTTACTATAATAGGTTGGATAATGTTAAGAGGAATCTGGCTGTTGGTTGGGCTGTCAGAGACTACATAGAATCCGGCAAGAGTATTTTGTTTACCCATGATACTACTTCATATGTCAATAATATCCAAAGCGCGATTATGTGGAATGACAAAGGATATGCGGAAAAAGACAATACGAACTACTGGTATTGGGGATATGAATTCAATAAGACCATTCGTGCATCCGTAGGCCTGGATCGCTATGGAGCATTGAAAGAGTATTATCAGCAGAGAGTTGAAAATTCAACGGGAGAGGAACAGAAGAGGGATCAGGAATATCTTAACACGTTAAAGTCCTATACTTTTGACGAGATTAAGGAACCGAATTCGGATAATGATCTCATGCAAAAGGAAGGTCTGACTAAATATACGGTAGTCCGTTTCCTGAGAAGCTATCTGGAAGATCTGCGGACAACAAACAGTTCGGAAGTATGGTTCCCTGTTAAGAATTCATTGCTGAAACAGGCTGGATATGACAATGGAAAAGGTCCTGATTGGAACCACCCCAGTAATTTGCTGATGGGTGATTACGCAGGCAGTTCGCTGATCGCAACACAGGTAAATGAAGGGCAGATTACGCAGTATCCTTATCAGATATCTGCAAAGGAACAGTTAGAGATCAGTAATACGCATTACCAGTGGTTACAGCCGAATATGGAGCTGGACCGTAACGGAGACGGTAAAAATGACATTGTGGTGTGGTACTGTATTTCCGGTGTGGCTGAAGGTAATTATCAAAAAACTAATATTTATAATATTACACCCAATGATGTGGTAAATAATTATTATATCTATACCATGGGAAATGTGACATATTCCGGAGCGGGACATTCCAAACCCAGCAAGGAATCGGAGATCAAACTGTTTGTTAATACGATGATTGCAGCGTATAATGCAGGTGTGACTGCACCTTCCGTAAGCTTTAAGGATAAAAGCGGCAGCAAGATCCAATCCGTGTATATGCTGTATGATCCGGTCAATCATATTGTATTGGATGATAAGAATAACGGAACCATCAGTGTCAACTTCCAGGCAGATGACTACAATATTCTGGCAAATGGACAGCAGTTATGCGTTGAATTTTACAAATCCTGTGCAGATGATACATCCGGAGCCATCAGTGTGGACGGAATTACAGGAAAGGTATTGCGGTTAAAGACGGATGGAGAGGATGGCCTCAAGATCACGGATAGCAATGGAAATGTAATTTCACCGACAGAACGCAATGGAGTTATGAATTGTTACCCGATTACAAATGGTGCGACGTATTCCTTGAAATTTTCTTCGGATGAGATGGGACTGTTTAGTACCGACACTTCCGGAACGATTTTGAACGAAGGAGCGCAGGCATCTACTATCTACGCAAGAGTCTATACCGTATATGATAATGGATCAAAAGTAACTCCTTGCGGAATAGCTGAGTTATCCATCAGCGCCCAGGAGCTGTTTGAATTGGATTAACTTTTTCAAAAGTAATAATGCACAAAAAGCAGAGTTGTGAGAAATAACCAATTTCCACAGCTCTGTTTTTGTGTAGTTTTTCAGCACTTGTTTTGCCGGATTTCCTTGCAGAATGGATACCTCTGTGATATAGTAAGTTCATCTATAGAAAGTCTGTATAGATAAGATTTCGAAGATACCATATATTAGGATATCATCATATATGGGCATCATTTTATCGCACCTTGTGTGCAGTTCAAGGCATATCGTCGTGAAATTCACTTTTTACAATGTAATAGGAATGAACAGGAAAGGAGTATTTATTGGAACTGAACGATATTGTAACGAAGAATTTTGAAAGTTATGCGGATGTAGCGGCGGATATAGTGAATGCATTACTGCATGAGGGAACCGTGGTGGTGACCGGTGAGGAGATGCTTACAGCTGCAACGGAGAGCCTATATGCAGACAGCACCAATACATTGCACAATCAACTGGAAGATGTCGCAAAATACCATGTGACAGGCGGAATGCCAAGAGCCTTGTATCTGTTTGCGAATCAAATGAAAGTGGACAAAGGCATGATACTGCGCAAAGCGGGATACATTGGCGGAGAATACCGCAGGCAGTACGAGAAGCAGAATCACGGATTATATCCGGTGATAGAACTGGTGCTATATTGGGGGATGGCACGGTGGAAGGCGAGTAACAATTTGCGACAGTTAATAGACGGTGGCAAAGGCAAGATTGCAGAGACTACATGGAAATATGTAGATGATATGCAGCTTCACGTGTGGGAAATGCGATATCTCCCGAAGGAAATCCGCGAACGCTTTCATAGCGATATGCGCATTGTATTGGATTATCTTGCAGAAGGAAACGCATATCGTTCAGACCGAAAAGTAATTCATAAAGAAGCTACTATCAAAATGCTACGGGTATTGTCCGGGGATAAAAATGTGGATGATACCGAAGAAATATTAAAAGCATTAGATATTGCAGAGGAGGATGAGATCAGCATGTGTGAATTGTTTGACCAGTATACGAGACGGGGAATTTCTCAAGGAATTTCGCAAGGAATTTCCAAGGGGATTATTATTATGTGTAAAGATTTTAATGCTACCTATGAATATACGCTGCTGAAATTAAAGAATAAACTCAATATTTCAGAAAAGGAAGCAGAAGAACAGATGAAGCTTTATTGGTAAAAGGTATTGGAAATTTCGTACCTATGCATAAAGAGGATAAGACGATGAAGAGTGTATATGAGAGTATCATGACTGGCTTAAAAGAAGCTATAGAAGATGAGAAAACAAAGGATAAGAAATTAAGCAGGAGACAAGTGACAAGCATGTGCGAATTGTTTGACCAGTATACGAGAAGAGGAAGAGAAGAAGGAATGAGAGGGATAATTATAACATGTAAGGAATTTAATATAAATTATGATGATACTATGTTGAAACTTAGAAAAAATTTGAATATTACTGAAAGTGAAGCAATAGAAGGCATGAAAAAATTCTGGTGAATTGATAAATAGCAGAAGAACAGATGAAGCTTTATTGGTAAAAAGATATTGAC
>ERZ1026894.180-NODE-180-length-47920-cov-10.804283_pt1 | contig 47920 bp, 39 predicted proteins | sample MGYA00380177_ERZ1026894 | MGnify/ENA primary metagenome ERZ1026894 (study PRJEB33269, sample SAMEA4719813) | human gut metagenome | biome: human-associated habitat; feature: organic feature; material: feces | place: Cameroon | collected 2013-10 ... | reverse complement strand
TTTTAATCCTTTTCATTAAAAAATATGATTGATTCTCTTAAACACTGGATGACAGATTATCACATCAACGGATTCCGCTTTGACCTTATGGGTGTTCATGATCAGGAAACAATGAAAGAAGTTTATAAAGAACTTGTAAAAATTGATCCGGATGTAATGGTTTACGGTGAACCATGGGTTGGTGGTGATAAAAATGCTTCTATAGCAACAGAAGGTGCTATTTCTGTTGGTAATACAAACGGTGTTGCTGCATTTGATGATGATTTCAGGGATGCAATAAAAGGCGCTGAATACGGTGGATTTCATAAAGGTCAGGTTCAGGGTACTTACAATGATTCAGGAATTATAAAAGGCCTAAGTGGTGCAAGTGGAAAAAATAAAAGAAATACAACTGGCAGACCAGCCCTTTCACTGCATTATGTAGAGTGTCATGATAACTATACATTGTACGACAAATTGAATATTTCACTTAGTGCAAGCGCAGTTGGAAGTGATGAATGTGTTAAGTATTGGATACTAGATACTAAGCTTACTGATACTTATAAGAAATTGATTGCTGACCAGAATAAACTTTCTGCTGCATATGTTTTTCTTGCGCAGGGTACTCCGTTTATTAACGGAGGTCAGGAATTTATGCGTACAAAGAAGGGTAATCCAGACAGTTATGCCGCAGATACAAAGGGTGGTCATAAATGGAGCGAGAAAGAAATTCTTAATTGCAACGCCATCGACCTCAACTTTAAAGACACTTACTCCGATGTGAAATGTAATGAAATTTTCTTTTTAATCTTCAGCATTTTTCAAAAAGTGTTAAAAACTCAAAATTAGTTGCTCTTTGGTTAAAAAATAAAGGTAAAATGCAAGGTTCAAACTATCAGGTAGATAAAGAACCATTGCTCAATATTCCGCTTCCAAATCCAAAAAATATTTTAGAAGCCCAACAGCAGAAAATCATTGCCATCGTAGACCAAATCCTCTAAATCAAAAAGTCCGACGCATCAGCAGACACCACTGCGTTGGAATCGAAAATTGACCAGCTGGTTTACAAACTCTACAATTTAACAGACGAAGAAATAAAGATTGTCGAAGAAAAGTAAGAAAAGTAAAAAACTTGACGGCAGCTGTTTTACTTGCTATACTATAATTATGAATGCATTTAGCGGATATATCAGTGGTAACACTGTAGTCACAGACAGAAATGTTGGTCACTACAACGGAAGGAAAGTCATTATAACAATTCTCGACGAAAAGCAAAATCAGTCTTCTGTTTCTGCTAAAAAAGTTTCTGATATGAAATCGCTTTTTGGAATTCTGCCTTCAAATATTGATTTAGACAAAATAAAAGACGAAAGGCTTGGTCTGTAATGAGAGCCGTTTTTGTTGAATCTGTAAAAGATGGTGATGTTGATTATATAGTCACAAATAATGTTTCGGACTTTACTGTATCTTCTATTCCTGCTATCAGCACAGCGGATTTTTTAAAACTTTAGTTTGAATAAAGTATTCAGTTTACTTCCTACTAACAATTTTTATCTCGTCAACCGTTAAGATTGACAATCCAATCGTGATTTCTACAGCAAATGGGATTAAGTCTCTCTCTTTCACCAAGTTTTCTCCCAATCTGTACACCTTCCGCCTTTTTGAAGTTTGCCAAGCAGTTTTCCGAGCTGTCGTTTTTCGGGTTCTTTTGTTCCGCTTACACCTTCATCATCAATGTATTCATCTATGAAAAGACCTTTTCTTTTGCATAAATCCTCAATTCCAAGCTTTTGGTTTGCGCCGTCCTGTTTGTCGGTGCTTACTCTGATATATCCGTATGTCATGAGTATATTATCGGAATTATATTTTGGTCTTTTTGTTCTTGCTTTATTTACTCCAAAAACTTTGTATAATCAACATTCAATGCTTTACCAAGTTTTTTTGCCATTGCAAGACCGATAGTACGGCGATTATTTTCCATTGCAGAAAGATTTGTATATTTAGTTCCAACTATTTCTGCAAGCTGAACAAGTGTCAGTCCTGAGCGTTCACGATAAATTGAAAGTATTCTTCCAGGAGTCTTTCTTGCTTTGATTTCCTTAGCAACATCTGTAGTTTTCCATTCTTCAAGAAGTTCATCATCGTTTTCATCTTCTATAATTTGTGCATTTGGATATGCTTTTAAAATTGCTTCTTTAATAAGTGGAATTCCATGTCCGTTGAATGTTGCATTAATATGGCGCGTTTTCTCTACTACCTGCATAATATACCTCAATTTCAATACTGTTATTCTCGCATTTCCAGCAAGCCACATAGCTATAATTCAAATGACAATGATACGTTGTCTTTGAAAGTTTGGAATAATTAGGCCAAGAAGGTTGTTCAGGACCATTTGCTTCCAAGTCATCGGTCAGTTCATCAAATAAGTCTTGAACATTTTCCGGAAGTTTTCCAATATTTCGGCTAAGTTTTCTTTTGACAAGTACCTTGTATTTTGAAGTTTCTTCTCTCATAAATATAATGTATCATAATTGATATATAAAGGCAAGAAAAAAATATACACTGGGACAAGGGTGTTTATTAGGTAGTTTTACAAACTGAAGAATAGAAACGATAAAGAAACAGCACATGATAAAAGCAGGTCAGGACTTGCTTTTGTAAAACAATTCGTATGCGTTAACGCACGCCGACTGCAGATTCTCTTCTGTAACGGCGTGCGTTTTTTTGTGTGCTGTGTTAATTTATAATCAGGCTTATTATAACAAAAGCTATTCAGCAACATCTACAAACGGCTTGAATTCTATATTCCAGAGAAGTAGTTTTTCCGTTTCTTTCGCAGTGAGTTTTTTATAATCTTTGCGGAATGATTTTGCTGTTCGAAGCTCATGTTTCATACGGACATTGCTGCCTTAAAATCTGCAAAGGACTTAAATGTTTCTACATCACCTCTTTCAACTTCTTCAATTGCTTCGTCAAGTCCGTTTTTATTAGACTCTTCTTTGCTTTTGAACAAAAGAAAATCTAAAAACTCTGAAACTTCTTCCATATATTTTTCAGGAATTGTTTTCAATTTTTCTTCTACAACTGCATATGGCATAGACGACCTCCTTCTATTTTTTTAATTATATCATAATGATAGTCTTTTATCCATTATAGTGTTTTGAGTTATACTCTAATAAATATCTCGAAGAATTCACAAAAGCAAAAGATAACGGATTTTCTTCCTTCTGTGTAAAGTCTTGTTAACAATTCCCTTTCCTGCACGCCTGTCACAATTATTTCTAATTAATAAAAATCTAACATTTCATTCACATCTTTTTTACAAATAAAATCTAAGATTGCCTCAGTTATTTTGAAACAGTCTTCAAATTTTTTTTTAGGAGTATGTATGAATTTTTCAAAGGACAATGAGGCCGTACGCAACATCGCTAAGCTTGCTACTGGAGTCGGACTGGCTGTCGTAATGGCATTCAGTGCTCGTGCTTATGGACAGGAATTCGAAAAGGTTCCCACAGGAAAGGGTGCTCCAAAGTATGTTTTCGTTTTCGTAGGAGACGGAATGAGCTATCCTCAGATTCAGAGTGCTGCTTATTTTACAGGAAAAGATGCAGCAGGAATCGTAGACACAGTAAAAAAATCATCTGATCCTTCAGATTCACCTTATGGAAAGTACTTAAGCTTCATGAACTTCCCGGTTGCAGGAAGCGCACAGACTTACGACGCTACATCATTCGCACCTGATTCAGCTTCTACAGCAACTTCAATTTTTACAGGAAAAAAGACACACTCTTCTTCAATTAACGTAGATATTTCAAAGAAGATTAAGTATCGCACAATTGCAGAACAGCTTCGTGACCAGAAAGGCTGGAAGATTGGTGTTCTTTCTTCTGTAAACCTTAACCACGCAACACCTGCTGCAGTTTATGCACACCAGGCCAGCCGCAAGAGCAACTATCCTATCGGACTTGAACTTGTTGCAAGTAACTTTGACTACTTTGCCGGCGGTGCCCTTATGGAACCCGAAGACAAGAACAAGGACAAAGAGTCAATTTATTCCCTCGCAGAAAAAGCAGGTTACAAAGTTTGCATGACACAGGAGGCCGCTTCAAAACTCGTAAACGGAGACAAGGCTCTTGTAGTTGCAGAAACACTTGCAGACGCAAACGCTTTCCCGTATGAAAATGACCGCAACGAAAAAGACTGGGCTCTTCGTGACTACGTTAAGAAGGGAATCGAAGTTCTTGACAACAAAAAAGGTTTCTTTATGATGGTAGAAGGCGGAAAAATCGACTGGGCATGTCACGCCAACGACGCACGCTCTTCAATTGCCGACACTCTCGCTCTTTCGGACGCTGTAGAAGAAGCAATCGCTTTCTATAACAAACACCCCAATGAAACACTCATTATCGTAACTGCTGACCACGAAACAGGCGGACTTACAATTGGTTTTGCAGGAACAGACTACAATCTTTTCTTTCGCACACTCGACAACCAGAACATTTCTTACGCAAAGTTTGACAGCGACTATGTTGCAAACTACAAAAAGAACTCAACTTCTATTGCCGATGTTATGAAGGATGTAGAAAAACTGTTCGGTCTTAAGGTTCCCGGAAGCGAAGGTTCTGACAAAAACGGCGGACTTGTTCTTACTGACTATGAATATTCTAGAATCAAGGATGCCTATGCAAAGACTATGAGTAAGTCAAAGCCGGCAAACCAGCAGGAATACGAGCTCTACGGAACATACGAGCCGCTTACTGTAACTCTTACACACATTCTTAACAACAAGAGCGGAATAGGATTCACATCTTATTCACATACTGGTCTTCCTGTTCCGGTATTTGCAGCGGGTGCAGGTCAGGACAAGTTCAAGGGCTTCTATGACAACACCCAGATTTATGTAAAGCTTGTTGAACTTACAAAGGTAAAGCAGGACTAATTAAAAAACAAATAGAATAAAAATAATTAAAACTTTAAGCAGGCCCCGCGAGATGAGTGCAGAGGCATTTTTCACGCAGGGCCTTTTTTTACAATTTCTAAAAGTGTTCCATGTAGAATTTAAGTTGTATTTATGCTATAATCCGCCCGATGAAGCAGACTACCCAGACTGAACGGCTTGACAAAATACTTTCAAACAGCGGCTTTGGAACAAGAAAAGACGTAAAGCGCCTTGTACGTAGCGGTGAAGTTCTTGTTAACGGCGAAACTGTCAAAAATCCTGAATTCCATGTTTCAATAGAAAACGACACACTTTGTGTTGAAGGCGTGGATGTTAAGATCAAGCGGCATGCATATTTTATGCTCAACAAACCTGCCGGGTATATCTGTTCAACAAAATCGGGCGCTTATCCTACAGTTTTTGATCTGCTTGACGAAAGTGACCGGCGTACATATCTTGGCGGTGATCTTGGAACTATTGGCCGTCTTGATGCAGATACAGAAGGACTTTTGATTATTACAAGTGACGGCGATTTGAATCACAGGCTTACTTCACCAAAGTGGCGTGTTCCAAAGACTTATCTTGTTCACCTTGCAAATGAAGTTGATGAACAGGAACGTGAATCTTATGTAGACGACCTTGCGCGCGGTGTTCATATAGAAGCAGAAGGCAATGCAGAAGCCGCTGACTGTCTGCCCGCTCAACTTGAATGGTGTGATGTACAGGAGAATGACAAAACTGCGGCGGCTGTTTGTAAAATTACTGTTTATGAAGGAAAGTTTCACGAAGTAAAAAGGCTGTTTGCCGCTTTGGGAAACGAAGTTACATATCTTAAAAGAATAAGAATGAACAGACTTTTTCTTGATGAGTCTCTGGCGTGCGGTCAGTACCGTGAACTCACAAAAGAAGAATTTGATTTGCTAAGTACACTTAACGATGAGGAAGTATAAAAAATCCGCCGAAATGTCGTCGGCTTTTTTAACTTAAAGTTCGCAACGCGAACTTTCTTATTGAACTGCGTTTTTCACTTTGTTGCAAAACGCAATAAAAACATTTTCGACTGTTGAAACAGTCTTCAAATATTTTTATGGAGGGAGTATAAAAAATCCGCCGTGATGGCGTCGGGTTTTTTAACTCAAAGTTCGCAATGCGAACTTTCTTATTGAACTGCGTTTTTCACTTTGTTGCAAAACGCAATAAAAACATTTTCGACTGTTGAAACAGTCTTCAAATATTTTTATGGAGGATTTATGCTGTCGGATATTGAAATTGCACAGAAAAATGTTATGGATGAGATTACCGGGGTTGCAGAAAAACTTAATCTTTCGGCCGGGGATCTTGAAACTTACGGTAAATACAAGGCCAAGATTTCTTTTGAAAAGCTCCGCGAACTTCAGAACAAGGCACTGAATCCTTCAGAAAGAGGAAAACTCATTCTTGTTACAGCCATGACTCCGACAGCTGCCGGTGAAGGAAAGTCTACTGTAACAATCGCTTTGGGTGACGGTCTCAGGCATATCGGCAAAAAATCTGTTATTGCACTTCGCGAACCCTCCCTTGGTCCGTGTTTTGGTATAAAGGGCGGTGCATGCGGCGGCGGTTATGCCCAGGTTGTTCCAATGGAAGACATTAACCTTCACTTTACCGGCGACATTCATGCAATAACTGCTGCCAACAATCTTATGGCTGCTCTTATAGACAACCATCTTCAGCAGGGAAACGAACTGGGACTTGACCCGCGCACAATTTCATGGAAACGTTGTGTTGACCTTAACGACCGTGCTTTAAGAAATGTGATTGTAGGACTTGGTTCAAGGATTGACGGTGTTCCAAGAGAAAGCCATTTTCAGATTTCTGTTGCAAGCGAAATTATGGCAATTGTCTGTCTTTCAAAAACAATTTCTGAACTCAAGGAACGCATTTCTGCAATAACAATCGGCGAAACTTACGCAAAGGTTCCTGTTACTTTCGGTCAGCTCAAATGTACCGGAGCGGTTGCGGCTCTTCTGAAAGATGCAATCCGGCCCAATCTTGTACAGACACTGGAGCATACCCCGGCATTTATTCATGGCGGACCTTTTGCAAATATTGCCCACGGCTGCAATTCTATCAACGCAACACTCTGTGCCCTTGCGACAGGTGACTATGTTGTTACCGAGGCCGGCTTTGCAGCAGATCTTGGTGCAGAAAAATTCATGGACATAAAGTGCCGCATGAACGGTATTCATCCCGATGCCGCCGTCATTGTTGCTACAGTACGCGCAATAAAGATGCACGGTGGTGTTGCAAAGGCAGATCTTTCACACGAAAATCTTGAGGCCGTCAAAAAAGGTTTTGCAAACGTAAGATGCCACATAGAAAACATGAAGAAATTCGGCGTACCTGTTGTAGTTGCCGTAAACAAATTTGTAAGCGATACAGATGCCGAAGTTGCTCTTGTTGAACAGCTTGCTTCTGAATGTGACAGTACTGCAGTTCTTTGTGAAGGCTGGGGAAAAGGCGGCGAAGGTGCTGTTGCCCTTGCAAACAAGATTGTAGAACTCTGCGATTCTGAATGTGACTTCAAAAATATTTATTCACTGGATTCAACCCTTGAAGAAAAAATAGAAACTCTTGCAAAAGAAATTTACCGCGCTGACCGTGTAGAATTTGAATCAAAGGCGCTTAAAAAATTAAAGGCCTACGATGCTGCCGGTTACGGAAAACTTCCTGTCTGCATGGCAAAGACACAGAATTCCATAAGCCACGACAAGTCACTTCTTGGTGCTCCTAGCGGCTATGTGTTCCCGGTACGTGATGTTCAGCTTTATTCGGGTGCAGGTTTTGTAGTTGCCTTTGCCGGTGACATAGTGGATATGCCCGGACTTCCTAAAGCCCCGTCTGCATTGAACATAGATGTAGACGACAACGGCTGCATTTCGGGATTGTTCTAATGTAAAAAAAGTGCCGCTTCGTAAAGAAGCGGCACTTTTTTTATGCTATTTTTTAAGCTGTTCTTTTATTGCGGCAAGAAGTTCGCTGTAGTTTTCAAATGCCGGAATTGCAGGGTTGTCGGCTTTGATTTTGTCTGTACTCTTAAACAGAAATCCTGCCTTGCTTGCTTTTATCATTCCAAGATCATTGTAACTGTCACCGCTTGCAATTGTGTCATAACCAATGGACTGCAGAGCCTTAACGGTTGTGAGTTTTGAATTTTCTATGCGCATCTTAAAGCCTGTGATTTCTCCTGAAGGTGCAACTTCGAGCGAGTTACAGAAAATTGTTGGCATTCCAAGTTTTTTCATAAGAGGGGACGCAAACTGTGTGAAAGTGTCGCTTATTATAATTACCTGGCAGAGTGAGCGCAGTTCGTCAAGAAATTCCTTTGCTCCGGGCATTGGGTCTATTGTTGCTATTACATCCTGAATCTGTTTGAGTCCCAGTCCGTGTTCCTTAAGAATGCCCAGTCGCCAGTTCATGAGCTTGTCGTAATCGGGCTCGTCTCGCGTTGTTCTCTTGAGTTCGGGAATTCCTGAAGCTTGTGCAAATGCAATCCAAATTTCCGGAACCAAAACGCCTTCCAAATCCAAACATGTAATATACATAAAATACCTCTGAATTTAATGATACAAAAAGTTTACCAAAAAAAGCATTTTCTGTACATATTAAGAAGTTTTGCCGGCATTAAGGGAGACTTAACATTTTGGAACTTTTTTGCTACAATTCCGCCATGGCAAAGAAAATTGAAATTTTGGACTCTACACTTAGAGACGGTTCCCAGGGTGAAGGAATAAGTTACTCTGTTCAGGATAAAATTCATATTGTTCAGGCTTTGGACGAACTTGGAATAAAATATATAGAAGCAGGAAATCCCGGCAGTAATCCCAAGGATATGGAATTTTTTCAGAAAGCCCGCGAACTTAAACTTTCTACTTCTAAAATTGTAGCATTCGGTTCAACCAGAAGAAAGGACATTGCGTGTTCAGAAGACTCCAATTTACAGAGCCTTCTTTCTGCAGAAACAGAAGATGTCGTTATTTTTGGAAAGACATGGGACTTTCAGGCTACAGAAATTCTTCACGCTACTCTGGAAGAAAACCTTGATATGATACGCGATACATGCGCTTATTTAAAAAAACAGGGGCGCAATGTTATTTTTGATGCCGAACACTTTTTTACAGGATATTCCGCCAATGCAGATTATGCTATGAAAGCGCTCCAAGCGGCGGTTGACGGCGGTGCTTCTGTTCTTTCACTTTGCGAAACAAAAGGTGGCTGTATGCTTGACGACTGCGCCCGCATTACACGTGCAGTTACCGAACGTTTTGCAGACAAAGTTACTGTCGGTATTCACACACACAATGATTCCGGTCTTGCTGTTGCAAATTCTCTTGTTGCAGTACAGAACGGCGCCACTCATGTTCAGGGTGTGCTTCTGGGATTCGGCGAGCGTACAGGAAATGCAAATCTTTCTACTATTATATCTGATCTTCAGCTTAAGATGGACTGCGAATGTATTCCACCCGAAAATTTAAAATCACTTACACCAATCTGCAAGCGTGTGGCCGAGATTACAAATATTACCCTTGAGCTGGGAATGCCTTATGTTGGCCAGAATGCTTTTGCACATAAAGCCGGAATGCATATTGACGCAGTGCTTAAAAATCCTGTTGCCTACGAACATATTTCTCCCGAAGATGTCGGTAACGAACGCGTGTTCCTTATGAGTGAAGTTGCGGGAAGAAGCATGATTATAGAAAAAATCCGCAAATTTGATTCTTCCATTACAAAGTCCAGTCCTGTTGTTGCAGAAATTGTCAATGAAGTCAAGGAACTAGAACACCAGGGTTACCAGTTTGAAGGTGCAGACGGAAGTTTTGAACTGCTTGTGCGCAAGGCTATAGGCAAGTACCAGCCGTTCTTTAATCTTCACTACTACAAGACAAGCAACGAAAAGCCGCTTATGGAAGAAAATCTTTATTCTCTTGCCCAGCTTAAAATTGATGTCGAAGGAAACATTCAGGTTGCGGCAGGTGAAGGAAACGGTCCTGTTAATGCACTGGACAATGCTTTAAGACAGGCACTCCAGTCCTTTTACCCCAGCGTGCGCCAGATTCACCTTACTGACTACAAGGTTCGTGTTCTTGACGGCAAGAGTGCAACTGCCAGCCGCGTAAGGGTTCTTATAGAAAGTTCTGACGGAACGGACAGCTGGACTACGATAGGTGTTTCCAGCGACCTGGTTGAAGCATCTTGGCTTGCTCTGGTAGATTCCTTTGAGTACAAGCTCATTAAAGATATAGAAAAAAAATACCAGCGTTTTATTTAACCTCGTATTGAAAATTTTTCAGGCTGAATTTGCCCTCTCTTTGTAAAACACAAGTACTTTACAAAAAGGGGGCGATTCATTATACTACTTTAAAAATACTTAATATTCTTTATTTATACTAAATACAGGAGCTTTTGTTATGGAAAAGACTATTGCTTTGATTCCAGGAGACGGAATTGGTCCGGATGTTGTTGCAGAAGGTGTAAATGTTCTTAATGCGGTTGCAAAAAAATACGGACACAAATTCAACTACAAAAATGTTATTGCCGGCGGTGCAGCCATTGACAAGTGGGGAAAGCCTCTTCCGCAGGACCAGCTTGATATTTGTCTTAACAGCGACGCTACTCTTCTGGGTGCTGTAGGCGGACCAAAGTGGGACAATGTAGCTCCCGAGATTCGCCCCGAGAAAGCACTTCTTGGACTGCGCGGTGGAATGAAAGTTTATGCAAACCTGCGCCCGGCTGTTATGTTCAAGCAGCTTAAGGATGCATGTCCTCTTAAGGACGAAATCGTTGGTGAAGGACTTGATATTCTTATTGTACGCGAACTTACCGGCGGAATTTATTTTGGCGACAGGGGAACAAGCGCTGACGGAAAAACTGCCTGGGATACAGAAAAATATTCCTGGGAAGAAATTGAACGCATCGTTCGCATGGGATTTGAGTTTGCAATGAACCGCCAGAAAAAGCTTTGCGTTATTGACAAGGCAAATATCCTTAACTCAAGCCGCCTCTGGAGAAAAGTTGCAGAAACTGTTCATGCAGAATTTCCCGAAGTTGAACTTTCTTTCCTTTATATAGACAATGCAGCCATGCAGCTTGTACGCAATCCGCGCCAGTTTGATGTTATTGCAACAAGCAATATGTTCGGCGACATTCTTTCTGATGAAGCCAGCCAGATTACAGGTTCTATCGGAATGCTTGCTTCTGCTTCACTTGGAGCCGGCGGTCCGGGACTTTACGAACCCATTCACGGTACTGCTCCTGATATTGCAGGAAAAGACCTTGCAAACCCGCTTGCAACAATTCTTTCTGCAGCAATGCTTTTGCGCTATAGTTTTGGTCTTGAAACAGAAGCAAAGGCTATTGAAAATGCAGTAAATTCTGTTCTTGACGCAGGTTACAGAACAGGCGACATTGCAGGTTCAGAACGCGAGGCTGTAAAGGCTGCAGGAAAACTTGTAGGAACAAAGAAGATGGGGCAGCTTGTAGTTGACTTTATCAATGCTTAAGGAAGTTTCTAAAAATTGCAATTCTTAGAGATTGCTCTTAAGTAAAATTACCTGATAAAAAAGGCCGCGGAAACTTTCTGCGGTCTTTTTTTTTTGCCTTATAATTTTTTATGTGGTATAATAGTTCAATTGGTGCGCTTAAGCGCATATGTAAATAAAGGCAGTTGTGTAGCAACTTAACTTATTCTGGAGATAGTCGTGCAGGTTTCCGCGTCAGTTCACAGCAAATGGAATTCAGTTCTTGCCATGTTTGCAAAAGGAATTCATGCCGGGATTTTAAAAATAAATCTTTCTGACTGGACTTTTTCAAAACTCGAAGTTTCGCAGAGCGGCTTTGCTGACAAAAAAATCAATATTAGCTGGAAAAAATATTTTTCTGTTATGCTGCGCCGTGTGTTCAGAATGGACCGCGACAGGTTTTTCAGATACCTTAGTCCTGACTCCCTTTCACTTATGGACGAAGGCGACCGAAATAAATTTCTTTTCAGAAGATTACGGCCTTTACTTGGCGGCAAGCACGCGTCTGTCTGGTTTTCTTCAGACATAATTATTCACGACGGTTTTGCTTTTGTTACATTTATGGATATTTCCGAAGAAATGCGTCGCAACCATCTTATGGAAAATCGCCGCACTTTTAAGGAAGACGGGTACAAACGCGCCATTGTTTCTGACGCAATTGCAATTTATGAATTCAACCTTACGCAGAATAAAATTATAGGAAGCCCTGTTCAGCGTATTGCAAAGCGTGAGATTCCGCTTAAGGAAGCACTTGCCCTTTCTGCAAACTGTTCCTATTCTGAATTTATAGAAGCGGTGTGCTGGGACATGTACGGTGCCGAAAAGAAAAAGTTTCTTTCCAAAATGAGCAGGACGCATCTTCTGGAATGCTATTCGCGCGGTGAATACGAAACATGGTTTGACTACTGCAAAACCGGTTATGACGGCACGGAATTCTGGTCGCGCAATACTGTTATTTTAATGCGTGATGAACTTAACGGGGACATCTGCGGTATTTCTGTTGTAAAAAATATTACCGAGCATTATCACCAGGAAGAAGAAAAAATTTATCAACTTGAAGTTATCAATGCTCTTACCATGGAATACAGCAATGTGTTTATGGTAAATGTTATTACCGGCAAAATAAGGATTGTACGCCTTAACGACACGGCCGGTTCTTTTTATAACGAAGCGTTCGGCAAGCAGGTGTACGAAGACGCAATTGACATGTACATCGAAACGTCTGTTTATGAAAGCGACCGCGATATGATGAGGCTTGCGTTTTCCAAAGACAATATAATCAGACAGGTGGGAACGCACGAAACCTTTAGCGTAAATTACAGAACTTTTATTAACGGACAGCTGTCGTACATGAAACTTAAGATTGTGCGCATAGGAAATCCTGACGAATACAGCGATGTTCTTTTTGGTTTTATGAATGTTGATGCAGAAACAAAACACGAAATGCACCAAAAAAAACTTCTCGAAGAAGCTCTTGCCTCTGCAGAAAACGCAAACAAGGCAAAGTCACGCTTTTTGTCAAACATGAGCCATGACATACGAACACCGATGAATGCAATTACAGGCTTTGTAACTCTTGCAGAAAAACATGCCGACAATCCTGTTCTGGTAAAAGAATATCTTGAAAAGTTAAAGTCAGGAAGCGAACATCTTCTTGGTCTTATCAATGATGTTCTTGATATGTCAAGAATTGAAAGCGGAAAATACTTACTTAATCTTGAACCGAATAATCTGGTTAACATAATTGATTTTGTAAACGACGTTGTTCAGCCCCAGGTTCAGAGTAAGAACTTAAAATATGTGTGTTCGGCTTCTGAAATAAGGCAGGGGGATATTATCTGTGACAGCCTTCGTTTGCGGCAGATTTTGATAAATCTTCTGGGAAATGCCGTAAAATACACAAAAGCAGGCGGAACAGTTTTTTTTAAGGTTGAACAGCTTGAACAGAATAAGGCAGACAGAGCGTTGTTCCGTTTTACTGTAAAGGACACCGGAATTGGAATGTCGCAGGAATACCAGAGTCATTTGTTTGAAGCCTTTGAACGCGACCTTAATTCCTACACGCGCAATGTTCAGGGAACGGGACTGGGACTTTCCATTGCAAAGAATCTGATTGATCTTATGAACGGTAAAATTTCTGTTCAGAGTGAAGAAGGAAAGGGAACGGAATTCAAGATTGAAATTGACTTTAAGCTTGCCGATTCAAATGATCTTAAGGCTGTACGCGATTTTGAAAATACAGGCGTTTCTTTTTCTGCACAGGGGCTCAGACTTCTTTTGGTTGAAGACAATGAAATAAACAAAGAAATTGCATATGAACTGCTTTCGGATCAGGGCTTTGAAGTTGAATGTGTTGTAAACGGCGCGCTCGCGGTTGCCAAAGTGACTGACCGGCCGGCTTTCTACTATGATGCTGTTCTTATGGATGTGCAGATGCCTGTAATGAACGGTTACGAAGCTACAAAAAGAATACGCGCGCTTTCTGACCAGAAAAAAGCAAGTGTTCCCATAATTGCAATGACGGCAAACGCTTTTGAAGAAGACCGCAAAACCGCACTTGAAAGCGGAATGAATACTTTTGTTACAAAACCGTTTGACTTAAAGAAACTTATGGAAACACTGGGCAAAACAATCCGCAGGGTAAATTAAGCTTTGCTTTCTATTGCCTTGAATTCTTTGTTCATAGAGATAAACATAATTAAGGCAATGATTATTGAAATTATATCTGCAATCGGTTGGGCAAAAATAATTCCGTTTTGACCGGCAATTGCGCGTCCCAAAAAGAGCATCGGCAAAAATACGAATCCCTGTCTGCTGGCAGAAAGTGCAAGTGCTGCACCGGCTTTTCCCATTCCCTGGAATGAAAAATTGAATACAAACATTATTCCAAGTACCGGTCCAGAAATCATAAGTGTCCTTAGCATTCTGCAACCTGTATCAATAACCTGTTCGTTGTCTATGAATATGCCCACAATATTTCTTGTGAAGGCAAGATAGATTGCCGTCATTACGGTACCGATTATCAGAACACATATCATGGAAAATTTCATTACATCTTTTAAACGCCTGAAGTTTTTGGCTCCGTAGCTGTAACCTATGAGAGGCTGGATTCCGATTGCGAGTCCCATCTGAAGGAATACTACGAGCATATTTGCTTTCATTGCAATTCCCATACTTGCAACCTGAATGTCGCCGTAAGAAGCAAGGAATTTGTTCATTACAATGTTTGAAAGGCTCATCAGAACATTATTGAGTGAAGCCGGAATTCCGATTGCAATTACAGAAAGCGCAATTTTTTCCATTACCTTAAAGTCAGAAAGTTTTATTGAAAGCATTGATTTTTTGCCGCATGCGTGTACAAGAAAGAATACCAGCGAAACAACGTTTCCTATTACAGTGGCAATGGCTGCTCCCCGTACACCCATATTCATTCCCAGAATCATTATAGGGTCAAGAATAATGTTGGCGACTGTTCCTGCCATCATTCCTATCATAGCGTTGTTTGCCGCTCCCTCACCGCGTACAAGATTGGGAAAGGCTGTGGAAAGAACAACAGCCGGCGCGCCCCATGCAATGCTGTAAAGGTATTCTGCGGCATAAGGACCTGTTGCCTCACTTGCGCCGATCATTTTAAGAATAAGAGGCATTCCCAGAATAAAAAAAGCGCCTCCTATAATTCCGGTAAGGATTCCCGCGTAGAAGCAGAAAGAAGAAATGTGTTTTATTTTTTCTGTCTGTTTTTCACCGAGCGCGCGTGAAATAAATGTACTGCCGCCGATTCCGAAAATGTTTCCTGCAGCCATTAAAAAAAGGAATACAGGTGTTGCAATAGAAACGGCGGCAACTTTGTTGGGGTCACCCATCTGACCGACAAAAAAAGTATCGACCATATTATAGATGACTGTTACCAGCATGCTTGCTATTGTAGGAGTAGCAAGTTTTGCTATCGCAACCGGAACAGGATCGCTTTCAAAGATATGTATATTTTTAATCATAGAAAAAAAATTTACTGTTTGTAAAAGAATATGTCAATAGAGGCATATGTATAATAATTCGTTAACTAATAGTAAATTATATTACCTCCGAAACGGCATCTTCTATAACTATGTTTTCACATTCTGCAGTTATGTCCACAGATTTTGCAAATCTCAGGTAATACAAGATGCATTTGATTTTTGCTTTACCGCCTGTTATCTGCAAAAGTGCCTGACGGTAACACGCCAGCTGCGAATAATAAATCTCGGGCGCAACAGACTGGTTTGTCTTGAAGTCCACAATCGTGTAGTTTCCCTGTTTGTCTTTAAAGACAAGGTCCATTGTTCCCTTAAGAATGCGTTCACCTTCTTTTGTATTTATTCTGCTTCTGAATTCCCATTCTGTTCTTTTCCAGGAAGACGCTAGTGCACAAGATGCCAGTTCTGTTTTTAAAAACTCATCGCGCATTTTTTCGCAGGCTTTCTTTATGGCTGCAAGTTTTGTTTTGCTTCCGTTAAGTCCTATGATTTCTGACTTTGGAATCTCTGTCTGCATTTCTTCTATTGCATTCTGCATGTAAAGGTGGGCGATTGTTCCGAAGTTTGCAAAAGTGAATGCCGCTTCTCCTTGTGTTTCTGTTGATTTGACTATTTCATTTATTTCCTGGTAGGGCGCATCTTCTGCAAAATACTCTGTGTCTGCACGGGAAGTTTCGTCATCTGCAATGTGAATGTGGCTCGGCGAAATATGTATGTTTGGTACATCTTCTTTTTGTGTAACTGTTGCGCACTCTATTTCTTCCTGCATTTTTTTTGCGGCAAGAATTTTATTGTCGCTGGTGTTTTCGTTGCAGGAATCTGCCTTTTCAAAAATTTCACTGCGGTCAATGCATTCTGTTGATTCAAAATTCCAGGGCGCAAGTTGTGAAATATCGGGTTTGCGTTCCGGACTAAAGTACTGGAAGAGCGGGCAAAGGACAGTAAAAATTGTTCTTGGAAACTCCAGACTCTGGTTTGTACTGTCATCGCTGTTGGGAATCTTTCCCGGAATATATGCGAATGGTTCAATTTTTTTTGAAGACGAAAACCTTCCTTCAAAGCAGCCCGTTATGTAAAGTTCATGCTCTGCGCGTGTAAAGGCAACATAGGCAAGTCTTCTGAGTTCTGCACTTAGCTGCGCCTGCGAAACGTCCTTTTGCGTATCGTAAAAATAATTTCTTTTTGCATCTATTTTGCCGCAGTCAATTTTTAAACAGAACGGAGCGGGCAAAGTATTTACAGAAAGACCGAATTCAGGACTCATGTAAACAGGCTCCCCGTTTTTTTCTTTTTGTCCTTCATATTCAATGTCGCATACAAATACAACGGGAAACTGCAGTCCCTTGCTTTTGTGAATTGTCATTATGTGAACGGCATCTCTTTGTTCAAGTGGAATATCAATGTCCTGAAGTTTTTTTGTTTCGTCCTGGTATGTGCGTATACCGTCAATAAAGGTAGCGAGGCTTTCGGGTACAAGGTCTGAATTGCGCGCCAGTTCAAAAAGAATATCATAGAGTGAACCGTACATTTTTACGCTTTCGTTCCAGACAGTTTCATACCTGTATCCAAGATCATACCACAGCGTACTGAGCGTTTTTGTGAGCGGCTGGATTTTTGAAAGTTCCACTGTTCTGCGGAAATTTTCTGCAGCATTGTCCCACTTGGAAAGACTTTCGACTTTTACTGCTCCCCTCGCGTTGTCATCGAACGGATCCAGATTCAGTGCAAGAACATTCTGCGCTTCTTCTTCGCTTAAGTTTACAAACGGCGAGCACAAAACCTTTGCATAAGAGTTTCTGTCCTGAGGGTAAACGCAGATGCTCAGATAAGAAAACAAATCGTTTACAGGTCCGTCTCCGAAAATTCCCTTGAATGTTTCTGTTGAATACGGAATGGAATGCTGTAAAAGCATGCGTTCAAAAACATTCTGGTTGGAAGTTGTTTTCAAAAGAATTGCAATATCAGAAGCTTTGTATTTTTTTTCTATATTAATGAGTCTGTCAATTTCAGAAGCAACCCACGCGGCTTCACTTTCTTTTGCACTCAAAAGTTCTTCGTTTTTGCTGTCGTCTTTTTTTATCAAGTGAACATTTACTTTTTTTTCTGCAAACGTGGCGGTTTTCTCTGCAGGAATTTCTACGCCGGAATAAAGTGCTTCGTAAGCAGGAGCGTTTTCAGGTGCTTGTGCTTCCGGAGTAAAGACAGACGGAATGTGTCCCAGATCCTGCTTCTGCTGTTCAGTGATATTCGGATTGTAAACTTCACCGCCGAATATTGTGTTAAAGGCGTGTATGAGTTCTGCGTCGGAACGGTAGTTTGTTGTAAGCTCAAGATTTCCTCCACCGTCTTCTCCTTTAAGCGTGTCCTTTAATTTTCTGAAGACAGAAACATCTGCTCCGCGGAATTTGTATATACTCTGCTTTTCGTCCCCTACAAAAAACAATTTTTCGGGACAAAGGTCTTCTGCACGCGCCGGACCTTCTTCGTTGACACTTTCTTTTTGCGCAAGAAGGAACAGCATTTTTCTCTGCAGTTCGTTGTTGTCCTGGAACTCATCAATCATAATTGCCTTAAAACGCTTTTTTTCTTCGGCACGGATTTTTGGCTGTTCGGTAAGAATTTTGAGTGCAAGTTCAGAAATATCGCGGAAGGTAAGAATTCCCGTAGTGCGCTTTGTGTCGTTTACGGCTTCCTGAAATTCTTCAAGAAGTTCAGCTGCTTTTTCTGCAGTGGAATAACCCCAGACAAAATTCAAAATGGAACACAACTGTTTGAGCGCGACATAAAGTGAAGACAATGTTTCTTTGAATTCTTTGACAGTGTTTTTAACAGAACAGAATCCTGCCATAGAAGAAATGTACTCCTGCATTTTTGAAGTATCACCGTTTTCTATGTCTTCACTGTTAATCAGCGTCTGTTCAACTTTTGGAATACCGCTTTCTGTGTCTTCGTAATAATTTTCGAGCTGTGCAAATATTGCGGCTATGGTTGTAAGCTTCTGTCTTTTTTTGTCGAGTTCAAAATAAATTTCCCTCATTCTGTCAACGCAGGCAGATGCTGCTTTGGAATATTTTTTCCATGCAGTGATGGCAGCGTCTTTTTGCTTTAACAGATCTTTTTTGAAATCAATCGGGTTTGCAACTGACGAATATTTTTGTACCGTGTCAGAAAAAAACTTCTGTGCAATTGCTTCAAAACTGTATTTTTCTGCCAGCATGCGTACTGCCAGATTATCGCGGTTTTTAAGAAGAAACGGAAGTGCAGTCTTAAGAATGTTGTCTTCTGCGCTGTCTTTGTCCTGCGTAAAGTCTGGTTTTATTCCGTAAAGGTGTGCACCTTGTCTTGCAACAGAGGCGCAGTAACTGTCCAGCGTCATAATCTGCGCGTTGTTGAAATTTTCTACTGCTTTTTTTGCAAGTTCGTTTCCGTTTTGTGCGGCTTCACGGAGCGTAGTAAAAATTCTGCTTTTCATTTCTACAGTTGCTTTTTTTGTAAAAGTAAGAGTCAGAATCTGTTCAACGCCTATATTTTTTTGCGTTACCAGGTAGCAGAATCTTTCTGCAAGTACAGTTGTTTTTCCCGACCCTGCACCTGCACTTACTACCGAGTTGCGCATAATTTCTTTTGCCTGAATCTGTTTTTTATCAAGTTCTTTTGCCATTTTATTCCCATCCTTTTTCAAAAATTATCTTCCGCTTACGGTAAAGAACCTGCGGCATATTGCCCTGTACTTTCTGCAGTCTTTGTCAGTGCACACCGGATAATTCTGAATCTTTTCGTCAATGTCAAAGTCTTCTGCCAGAATACGTTCCATGTATTCGTCCACGCATTGTCTGAATACTTCCATCGTTGGCTCAAAATCTTTGTCGCACTCTTTTGTTTTGTTTGTAAAAGCATTTGTTACGCTTCCTTTAACAACAGTCGGTGCAGGATCTTTGATTGTAAAAAACACAGAATTTTCAATCTGCTTTCTTTTTTTCTTGTCTTGGTTTTCCATTAATTCAATATACATTGGCATCTGAAAGTCGGGCAGTGTTTCGGGGCTTTCAGAATCATACAAAAGCGACTCTGCTCCCGGTACCGAATTGCTTGATGTCTTGTAGTCAACCAGAGTATATTCTCCTGTCTGCGTATTTTTCAAAACACAGTCTACGCGTCCGTTGAGAATATAATTTTTTCCTTCGGGTGCAAACCAGTATTGCTGTTCAGTTTCTGCAATTTCATAATCACAAAACCATCGTGAAAATTCAATTACGGCAGTTTTGAGCGCGTCATAATATTTCTTGCGTTTTATTTTAATCAAATCGCGGGCAATATTTGAAGTTTCATATTTATCAAGCGCTTCATCAACACTTTCAGAAAGAAGCTTTTCATATTCCGGAGCAAGACCGTTTTCTTCTGTCTTTACAGGGAGGGAAAGTTCTTTTAATTTGTTGCAGTAAATTTCAAGAGCATTGTGATTGATTATACCGTCTGTAAAATCGTCAACAAGTTCAGTTTCGTTATTGAGCGGTGCAGTGTTTAGAATATATTTGAAAAGCCACAGACGCGGGCAGGCAAAGAATGTAGACATTGCGCTCTGGCTTATTCTGTAGCGGCCCGACTTTTCGTCAAAGAGTTTGTTCCGGATAAGTTCAGAAAGATTTGCAGCTTTAGAGTCTTCTGAAATTTTATTTACGCACTTGTTCCATTTTGCAAAACCATCGGCAATATTTTTGTAAGTGTGTGTGTCTTCAAAAAGTTCAGCCTTTGATTCTTTTAGAAAACCGTGTGCAAAAGCGTATCCTGTAAAAGTCTTTTCGGCAACAGAAAATACGCATTCTTTGCCAGAAGAAATTCTGTAAAGCGTCATGTAGTAATTTGTTGGATCTATATCTTCTATATTAAGTGCAGCGCGTTTTGTTTCGCTCAAAAAAGACATGCGTTTGAAAATTGCGCCCAGTGACATGGAACTCTGGCTTGCGTCAATTACAAAATGGTATTCGTATGGGGCAGTTGACGCCGGACGGTAAGGGTAAACTGTAACGCCGTTGGAGTTTCCCTGCGGAATATAGCGTACCGTTTCGAGATAGTCATTAAAAAAATTGAATGCACACGGAACAGTGCAGTCCGGAAACTGTTCTTCGAGTTTTACCAGCGCTTCAAGTTCTGAAATACAGCGGCTTATAATGCTGTCTGCCTGGACAGTAAATTTCTGTGCGTCAAAGAATTTTTCCTTAAAGGCAAAGTATGCTTTTTTTACCTGCGCAAAAGTTTTTGCATTTGCAAGCGGAACAAGTTTTTCCTTTAACATTCCGTAAAGATTTTTTATAAGTTCAGTGGGTGCTTCTTTTTTAGGATTGAATTTTCTGAATGCATCTTCCCAGACATCATGTTTTTTTCCATTATATTCAAATGAGCACAGACAGTTGTTGTTTTTGCCAAATTTAATAAGTTCGGTATTTGCGGCTGGGTTTATCCACGGCAGCTGGTTGTTTAAGAGAAGATGCTTTATGCTGTCAAACGAAAAGTTGGTGTCGTAACAATCCCTGATTTGTGCAAAAAAACTGCCCGCGCCTGTTTTTGAAAGAGGGTGTCCTTCTCTTATGCTGAACGGAATTTCTCTTATGCTGAATTCTCTTTCTATATAGGGGGAATATGTTTCGAGGTCGCTTACACTCAGTGCCATCTGTGTCCACGGAACATTCTGCGTTTCATGAAGGCTGCGCATTTTTATTGCAGTCTGCGTAAGTTCCTTGCGTGAATCTGAATAGACATTTACTGCAGGCTGAACCTTGAGTTCGTTTTCGTCAAGATGCACAAGTGTTACAGAACGGTCGTCGCAAAAAGGTTTGTCTTCTGAATATACGCTGCAATTTTGTGAAAGAATTTCGCTGTATTCCGCGTAGTCCATAAGACTTTTGGGGTAAAAAATAAAATAGCGGTTTCCGTCTTCGTGGAACTGGGGTTCCTGCCAGGCTGTTTCAAACAAAGCGTGCTCATCAAGAAAGGCAGAATATCTTTTGTAAATTTCTTCATAGTCGCGGTCTTCGTCATCGTAAGCAAGACTGACACCTTTTTTATCACGTATTTTTTTCCATTGCCCAAGCGACGGCAGAATACCTGCAATCCAGTTGGTAAAGCCGGCCGCTTTAGTGCAGTATTTTTGCGAAATAACTTCTCTTAAAAAAGGTTTTTGTGCATTTTCTTCTATTAAATTTGCTGCAAAAACAGAACGCATTAACGATGGCGCCGCAGTTTTGTCTTTTACCGACGCTTTGACCGACGCGGCCTTAAAGTCGTCCCATGCAATGAATCTTTCCATTGCAACAGCCGTTGTTCCGCTTATAAAAGTTGCCCTGTCTGCCCAAAGATCTGCCGACGCTCCTGTAGGAAAGACAAAAATACAGTTTTCTTCCATTATAAAGCGAGTGATTATGTGTTCAATTAAGTTTTTTGCCATGAAAAATTTCTCCAATTAACGGGATAGTTTGCAATTCAAAATTCAACCAGATAATATTTTCATTATTATAACATACACAAAGCTCCATTGAATGTCATTGTAAAAAATATTTTTATTTTTTTTGCGAAGAGCCCTGGTTTGTAACGATGTATAGATTTGTTTACCGACCAACAATTTCTTGCGGCAAGATATAACTGTGTTAAAACAGTCCCAAAATGCTTTATAATTTGCCGATAGCATGGTATAATCTTGCCATGGGATGCATAAAATATATTTCCATAGAAGAAACTGCAAAAAAATGGTGTATTTCAGAACGTAGTGTCCGCAACTACTGTTCGCTTGGGCGTGTTCCGGGTGCTGTTCTTGATGGCAAAACCTGGAAAATTCCTTCAACGTCAAAAAAACCCGAAAGGGCAGTCCGTCACGCTGTAAAAAAAGAACTGCTTCTTGAAGTTCTTAAAAGAGAAAAAGATTCAGCTCTTAGAGGCGGAATTTACCATAAAATTCAGATTGATCTTACATACAATTCAAATCACATTGAAGGATCAAAACTGAGCCACGATCAGACTCGCTTTATTTTTGAAACAAAAACTCTTGGTATAACAAAAGACAGTGTAAAGATAGATGATATTATTGAAACTGCAAATCACTTTCGCTGTATAGATCTGATTATCGAAAGTGCAAAATCCAGACTGACCGAAAGTTTAATAAAACAGCTTCATTTTATTTTAAAGTCAGGAACTTCTGACTGCCAGAAAATATGGTTTAAGGTTGGCGGATATAAAATGCTTGAAAATGAAGTAGGCGGTCAGAATACTGCAAAACCAGCTGAAGTGGCCGGCAGAATCAAGACTTTACTTTTGGATTATAATTCAAAAAAAGAAATTAACCTTGATGATATTCTTGATTTTCATGTTCAATTTGAATCAATTCATCCTTTTCAGGACGGCAACGGTCGTGTAGGACGCCTTATTATGTTCAAAGAATGCCTGAAACACAACATCGTTCCTTTTATAATTACAGATGAATTAAAGATGTTCTATTACAGGGGATTGCGGGAATGGAAAAATGAACGTGGTTTTCTGCGTGATACCTGCCTGACAGCACAGGATTTTATGAAAGAAACTCTGGGTAACCTGGGAATTGAATATTAAAATTGATCAGCAACCCCGGCCATATTTTTTGTTAAATTTCTGTATCAAATTATATCAATAGTTGTTTTTCTACTTTCATTGTGTTATAGTTTAAAGTGTAAAATCTATAACACCACGGAGAAAGCTTATGAAAAAAGTTTGTTTTCTTTTTACTCTGTTGGTTTCGGCGGCCTTTACTTTCTTTTTTGCATCCTGTTCTGCCGAATCAAAAACAGACATTCAGATTCCGCTCCAGAGTATGTTCAACCAGGTTTTTGCAGATGTTTCTTCTGAACCAGCCGCAGTTTATGCCGTAAATCTTTCTGTAACCGGTGACTACGAAAAAACACTTAATGCCAGCGGAACCCTTTCTGAACTCAAAAACGCAACCTTTAATATAGAAGGAATTCCGCTTGGAAGCACAGTTGAACTTTCTGTTCTTATAGTAAAAGACGGAATACGCTTTTACGAGGGAAATTCTGCCGCATTTACTCTTGACGGCATCGAAAATTCTGTAGAAATAGACCTTAAACGCTGTACCGGTGAGGCCAAAGCAGAAATTACTGTTGCTGCTGATCCTGAAATTTATTCTGCTTCGGTAAATACAAATACACCTGTTTTTACAGTAGATTCTGAATGCCTTAAAAATAACGCTGCAAAGATAACATTCTCTGTAAAAGAGCCTTTTAACTGGCCAACCGGAACAAAGTTCCTCTGGAAACTGAACGGAGTTGAATGCAGTACCAATAACTCTGTTGAAATAGATTTGTTTACAGACGCAAATATTCATAAAGGAACAGGCAATGTTATATCTGTTCGGGTAGAAACGCCGGAATATATAGTAAGCAATTCGTTTGAATTTGAACTTGTTATAGATTTAACAACAACCACAGAATAGGATGAGGTATATTATGAGAAAACTACTGCCTTTTTTTGCTTTGGCACTTTTAACACTGGCTGGCTGTAAAAACAGTTTTGACGGCAACACTGCGGAACAGAAAATTCCAGCAAATGCAAATGTTGTTTTGACACTTGCGTCTCCTGAAAGAACAATCGCTCCGGGAAAGCTGTCAGAAATCCTTAAATCTGCAGAAAAAACAGAAGAATGGACTTTTACTTTTACAAGAACAGATGACACTTCTGTGGTTGATATTACAGAAAAATTTGCTGCTTCTGAAACAACAAAGGCATTTACTCTGTCAACTGGAATCTACGATATAACCGCAGAACTTTCGTATACAGAAGCAACTACAGATGCAACGGCTGACATAACATATAAAATAGAAGGAAAGTTAACCGGTGTTAAAGTTTCTGACACTCCTGTCAGAGAAACAATTAATATAGCTTTTAAAAAGACAGCAGGCGGAACAGGTACTTTGAACTATACCTTTGACTTTTCGGAATGGGGTCAGTTCTTTACAGGAGAGCCGGTGTTGCATTATGGACGCGTAAAACACGGCGGTGCAGTCGCAGATGTAGAATGGCAGACAGAAAATCTGTATAACACCGGTACAACTGCAGATGACGGCTCTACAACTACAACTTATTTGAAAGAATATCCGCTGAATATGCCGTTTGATTCAGGTTACTGGGACATTTCTGCGTACGTTACGGGATACAATGCAGATGATCTAACTCTTGTATACAATATTCCAATCAATGACAACCTTGTAGAAATTGCAGACGGTCTTACAAGTACAGGAAGCATTGTGGTTCCTACACCTGATACATCAAAACTGTATTACGTATCATGCGAAACAGACCAGCAGTATAATGACAATAACGGAACCTTTGAGTTCTCACGTGTTAGTCTTTTGAAAGCGTTTGAAAAAGCCAAGTCTCTCAAACCTTCTATTAAAGACGTAACGTTCAGACTGGACAAGCTAAAAGGTGAGTCACTGGAACTTGATGCCTCAGTTCTTGCTACAGACAAAACTATTAATTTCAAGATTGCTTCGGGTGCAAGTTTTGAAATAACCCCGGATGGATGCCTTGAGCATGCCAGTGGATTAACTTCTGTTACTTTTGATACTGCTTCCGAAAAGAAAGAAACTGTTAATGTTGCAGACAGTTTTATTTCTAATCCTCTTAATGTCACATTAAAAAGTGGAGTTTCACTGAACTGCAAACTGTCAGAAGGTTCTAACGGTGTTAGAATGAATCTTCGTGTTTATGGTATTGAAAATTACCTTACATCACCTGTTATAACCCTTAACAGTACAGCACCTTGTAATACAACAAATACTTTCTATGATGCAGCCGGAAAAGAACAGACAAAAGATGCTTATATACTTTCAAAAAAATCTGTTGAAGCGACAGAAACAACAGCTGCAAAAGCAGAATACTATATTGTTCCGGCTAGAAGTGTTACTTTAGGTACAGAAACAATTACTAAGCTTTCTGTAACATGTGTCTATGGCAGCGAAGAGCTTGAACTGACGCCTGCAACAGATGTTGATTATACGTACACCGGAACTGCTCCTCATAATAATGGTGATAAAATTACATTTACTGCAAGCGCAGCAAACGCCAAGTCATATGTCTGGTCATTCTATAACAGAGATACCGAACAGAGGGAAACTCTGTCGAACACAGACACCTGCACAGTGAATATCAATGAGTCAAATGCAATTAATGACGACGGTGTAATAACCATGCTGGTTACTGCAGCTGACTCAGATGGAAATGCGACTTCATATGCTGTAGAATTTACAGTAACAGGTTCAACAATAAACAGCCGTAATATTTTGTGGGATGGAGATACATATTATGCAGTTTCAAATGATGCAATGACTTCTGATTTGTCTTTGTCAAACCAGACAAGTCTTGGTAATACTGTAAGGGACTTTGGTTTTGATGCCAGCAAGAACCTGTATACTTTGGTTTCTGGTCCTACAATTGTATTAAACTATTACACGAACAGGCTTAATGGATTTACTAGTATTACAAGTTCTGCAAATGCGTCAAGTACAGATATCTCAAAGATTGCAATTACTTCTAAAAAAGTTTATGCTTCCGGTGGCTCTTATTTAAATAAATTTGATCTTCCTCTGGTTGAAGGTTCGCCTGCAACTGATGTTACTTCTTCCTGGACTACTCCTAGTTCAGAAGTAGGTATTGAAACTTATGCCTTGTCTTCACTGGCTGCTGACGACACTTATCTTTATATTGGTTGCAAAGATGAAGGTTCTGACTCGGCACCTTTGTATGTAGTAATATATGATTTAAGTGCTTTGAACACCATTAAAGGAATAGCAAAGCTTGATATATCAAATCTTACATATAATAATGGTACAACTTCTTTGACATCAGAGATTACAGATATGCTGGTACAGGATGGAAAGCTTTATGTTCTTGCAGCAGGTTATAAAGAGGATGCAGGTTACTATTCAGAGTTTAACGGCAATATGTATGAAATTGCCCCGGCTTCTATAAAAGATACGACAGTTACAAACGATATGACTGCTCTAAAGCCGATATTCAAATTTAATGAACCCGCCGCTGTTACTGTAAACGATAAAGCAACAACAATAACTAATCCTTATCCTGCAAAGTTTGTTGCGGTAATGCCCAAAAAGCTTAAGATAGCGATTGACGGAGGTCCTATCATTAAAACTTATACAACAGATGGTAATCTCAGTAATATTTCTGTAACAGATGAAGATTATGTTCTTACTTATGACATTGCAGGCAAAACTGCAACCGGTGTGAAATTTAACAACAAAATGTTTAACTTCTCTGCCTCTGGTAGTTCTGGCTTTCTTAAAAACTAATGTTCTTTTCTAAAAAAACGGCGCCCTCTGTTTCTGTATGCATACCCGTTTACAAAACAGAGGGCGTTCTTTTGCGCTGTCTTGAAAGTGTTGCCGCGCAGAATTTTGACGCAATCGAAATTATCGTTGTAGATGACTGCAGTCCCGGCAAAGATGAGCGCGGCCGTTCCTGTAAAAGTATTGCTGCTGCTTTTAAAAAACAGTGCAAGATTCCGCTTGTGTATATAAGACACGAACGCAACAAAGGTCTTTTGGAAGCAAGGCGCACGGCTGTTTTTGAAGCGTCGGGAACGTACATAATGTGCCTTGACAGCGATGACCGTCTTTTGCCCGGCGCAGTACGCTCTTTGTACAGCGCGGCTCTCGAGTCCAAAGCAGATATTGTTCAGGGCAGGGCAAAAGTTTTTTCAGAAGGCAGTGCTTCGGAGCAGCGTATTCAATCTGTAAAAGAAAAAATAAAAGTACACGAAGGCATTCTTTTTGGCAAAGAAATTATGTCTGACTGGCTTTTATCGCGGGAACATTCTTGTTTTTTGTGGGGACGGCTTGTTTCTCGCGAATGTTATCTTAACGCGCTGGAATCTATTCCGCCTGTGTGGTGTACAATGGCCGAAGACGTTCTGCAGTATTTTTTTATTGCGCTCAATGCAGACTCTTACTGCGGAATAAATGCTGCAGTTTACGATTACTGTGTTGACCAGGGAATTTCTTCATGCACAAAAATAGAAGATCTGGCGCGCTGGGAAAAAGTATGTTCTGCCTCTTCTGTTTTTACGGTAATTTTTTCATACTTGGATGAACACCCGTCGGCAGTTTCTGACAGCGAACTTCTTGAATTAAAAAAAATGTGTCTCTGGTATGTAAAAAACAATCTTGAGCAGCTTAACGCCACCGTGCCAGAAGAACTAAAACCCGCCGCCCTCGAAAAAATGTACGACTACTGGGGCCGCAGCCTGGTAGAAGAAGTACAGTTTTCTGATAGTATACAGTCATCTTGATGTTATAATAAATTTATTTACGAATATGAATTAATGTGTTACATTGTAACAGGAGTTTTTAATTCAAAATGGCTAAGCGAAATTGCGAACAATACTTGACGCGATCAGGGCTTTTGGTAGAAGACTGGACTGTTCAATAAAAAAAAGCCTGTCTTTTTATCAAGGCAGGCTCTTTAAGAATTAATCTTCTATTACGGACGAACGATCACGTCTGCGAGGTGCGGGCGCTTTTCCATGTCCTTTTTAAGACCTTCTTCTCTTGCTTTGTTTACGTAAGAAGGATCCTGGAAGCTGTATGTAAAGTTTGTGTGAACGTCGTATGTTCCCTTCATGAGGGCATATGCGTCTTCTGTCATTACAAGCTCTTCGTCTGTAGGAATAACAAAAATCTTTGTTTCGCTGTCGTCTGCGCTTATGCAGGTTTCGGCATTTCCTGTAAATGACCAGTCGTTCTTTTGTGCATCAATTTTAATGCCGTACTTTTCGAGTCCGCTGCAGGCCTTGAATCTTGTAATCGGTCCGCGCTCACCAACGCCGGCTGTAAATACGATTGCATCTACATGGCCAAGTTCTGCCATAAAAGCGCCGATGTATTTTTTGATTCTGAGCGCTTCCATTTCTATACAAAGCTGGCACTGTTTGTCGCCTTCAGCAGCGGCAATTTCTATATCGCGACGGTCAGAAAATCTTCCTGTAATTCCAAGGCATCCGCTCTTTTTGTTAAGGGCTGTGTCCATTTCGTCTGCAGTCATTCCGGTTTTGCGCATGATGTAGAAAGGAAGTGCCGGGTCAATGTCACCTGAGCGTGTTCCCATTACAAGGCCTTCAAGAGGTGTAATACCCATTGTTGTATCATAGCACTGTCCGTTTTTTACAGCGCACATGGAAGAACCGTTTCCGATGTGGCAGATAATTAAATTTGTATCTTTTGGAGCTTTGTGTAAAAGAACAGAAGCGCGCTTTGCGGTGTAAAGGAAAGATGTTCCGTGGAATCCGTAGCGGCGTGCGTGGTACTTTGTATACCATTCGCGTGGAATTGCATACATAAATGTTTCTTCGGGCATTGTCTGGTGCCAGGCTGTGTCCATAACTGCGCAGTGAGGAACATCTGGCATTACTTTCTGTGCTGCTTCAATTCCCATAATGTTTGCCGGCATGTGGAGTGGTCCAAGGTCAATTACTGAACGGAATGTATCAAGAACTTCGGGAGTAATAAGAACTGATTTTGTGAATTTGTCTCCTCCGTGAAGAACGCGGTGTCCTACAGCCTTGATTACAGACATATCCGGAATAACGCCGATTTCCTTGTCGGTGATTGTCTTGAGTATAAGCTCAATTGCTTCCTTGTGTGTAGGGCAGGGACTCTTGATTTCTGTTTTGTTTCCCTTTGCCTTGTGTGTGATTCCTGAACCGTCGATTCCTATTCTTTCGACGACACCATTGGCCAGAACATCTTTGTTGTCCCAGTCGTAAACCTGATACTTAGCGGAAGAAGATCCGCAGTTCAAAGTAAGGATTACCATAGCCATAAAATGCCTCATAATAAATGTGTTTTTAACGTGTTCCCATTATATAAAAAAAAAGCCGTTTTTGGAAGTAGTGGCACTACCGTAAAAAATATTGTATTCTGTTACTATGTCCAGTGAATTTTTACCTGTAACCTTAAAGGAACTCAATGAGCGCGGAATTGCGCAGCCCGATTTTGTGTTTGTAAGCGGAGATGCCTATGTAGACCATGCATCTTTTGCGGCAGCCCTTTTGGGAAGACTTCTTGAAGCAAACGGATATTCCGTGGGAATTATTGCACAACCCGACTGGCATTCCCCGCAGCCGTTTACGGTTTTTGGCCGACCGCGTCTTGCGTTTTTGGTTAGCGCAGGTGCCATGGACAGCATGGTTTCGAATTATACGGCAAACAACAAGCCGCGTTCAGAAGATGCCTATGCCCACGGAGGAGTTGCCGGCCACAGACCAGACCGAGCACTTGTTCAGTATACGGCAAGAATAAGGGAAGCGTACAAGGGTGTTCCTGTAATTATAGGCGGAATCGAAGCGTCTTTACGCAGATGCGCACACTACGATTACTGGTCAAACACGGTAAAGCGCTCGGTGCTTCTTGACTCAAAGGCCGATCTTCTCATTTACGGAATGGGCGAACACGCAATTTTGGAAATAGCACAGAAACTTGCCTCAGGAATTCCTGTAAGACAGATTCGTGATGTACGCGGAACCTGCTGGTATACCGGAAAAAAAGACGAGCTTCCGCCTTATGCAGAACCGCTTGAAGAACAGACGCTTGCTGTAGAAAACTGCAGCGCGCGCGAAATTCCCGAAGCGACTTTCATTGCGGCAAATGCAGGAAAAGAAGAATTGAAGAGCATGCCAATAATTGCAGCCGGCCTTCCACAGAACACAGCAATTATGCTCCCGCCGTTTGCCGCAGTTTCAAAAAATACATCATCTTCAAAAGAACTGTTCGCGCTCTCATACATCGTGCAGGAACAGAACACCGACGCCATAAACGGTCGCACGCTCATAGAACCGTCTGAAAGCCGCTATGTCGTGCAGAATCCGGCGTCGCTTCCTCTTACAACACAGGAATTTGACGCGCTGTACGAACTTCCGTTTACAAGACGCTGGCACCCCATGTATGATGTTCCGGCAGAAAACAAAAAGACCGGAGTCCCGGCCCTTGCAGAAGTAAAATTCAGTCTTACAAGCTGCCGCGGCTGTTTTGGTGCCTGCAGTTTCTGCGCAATAACTTTTCACCAGGGACGCAGAATCCAGTCACGCAGCGGCGACAGTCTTGTACGTGAAGCGCGCACAATGACAGAAGATGCCGACTTTAAAGGATACATTCACGATGTAGGCGGACCCACTGCAAACTTCAGGCACGATGCATGCGACCTTCAGAAAAAAAACGGCGCCTGTAAAAACCGCGACTGTCTTGGAACAAATCCGTGCAAAAATGTAAAGGCAGACCACACCGAATACCTGGACATTCTGCGCCGCTTGAAGTCCCTTCCTAAAGTAAAAAAAGTTTTTATCAGAAGCGGAATCCGTTTTGACTATCTGCTTATGGACAAAAACCGTGAATTCTTTTACGAACTTTGCCGCGACCATGTTTCGGGTCAGTTAAAAGTCGCACCGGAACACGTGGATGACGGAGTGCTTCGTCTTATGAGAAAAAGTACGCATTCTGTTTACGAAGAGTTTTCGCGTGAGTATGCAAAAATAAATTCAGAGTTGAATAAAAAGCAGTATCTTGTTCCTTATTATATTGCGGGTCACCCCGGAGCCGGACTTAACGAAGCAATTGAAGTTGCGCTTTATTTGAAAAAGACAGGCTTTGTTCCAGACCAGGTACAGGACTTTTATCCAACCCCCGGAAGTCTTGCAACGTGCATGTATTACACCGGTTTCAATCCTCATGAAACAACTCCTGACGGTCATCTTGAACGTGTATATGTCGCAAGGGGAGGTCATGAAAGGCGTCTGCAGAGGGCGCTTCTTCAGTTCAACCGCAGTGAAAATATTCCGCTTGTAAAAGAAGCATTAAGAACTGCCGGCCGCGAAGATTTGCTTTCTGTTTTTTACCCGCGTTCTTTCAGAAGATAAAAAAAACCGCCGCTCCTGAAAACAAGAGTGGCGGTTTTTTCTGCTGAATCTGAAAATTACAGTGCAGAAAGTTTCTTTTCTACAAGTTCTTTTGCCATTGCAGGGTTTGCCTTTCCGTGTGACTCTTTCATGACCTGACCCACCAGCCAGCCAAGAACGTTTGTTTTTCCGCTCTTGAAGTCAGAAACGGCTTTTTCATTTGCAGAAATTACCTTGTCTACAATTGCTTCTATTGCATTGTTGTCGCTTACAACTTCCATGCCTTCTTCTTTGATAATCTGTGAAGGCATTTTTGCAGTTTCGAGCATCTTTGCAAAAACAATTTTTCCCTGTGCAGAAGAAATCTTCTTTGAGTCAATTGCGTTTACAAGTTCAGAAATATGAGCCGGCGTAATGTTTACGTCGCTTATTGTTTTCTTTTCTTCGTTGAGTTTTGCCAGAAGTTCCGTAAGAATAATGTTTGCAGTGCGCTTGGCATCTTTTGTTCCGGCTGCGGCTTCTTCAAACCACATTGCAAGATCGCGTGAAGAAGTAAGTGTTTCTACATCAAAGTCAGAAAGACCGTACTCTTTCTTAAGGCGCGTTCTCTTTGCTTCGGGAAGTTCACCTACACGTTTTGCTGCGCGTTCAATTATGCTTTCTTCTACGGTAAACGGTTTGATGTCGGGCTCTACAACAAAGCGGTAGTCAACAAAAGAATTCTTTGTACGCTGGATAACGGTTTTTCCGTGTTCTTCGTCCCAGCCCATTGTTACCTTAAAGCCCGGGTTAAATTCCTGTCTGTCTTCCTGGAATTCCTTAAGCTGCCTCTGCGCTTCGTAAGAACATGCATCGCGTATGGAACGGAATGAGTTAAGGTTTTTGATTTCAGAAATAGGTGTGTGCCAGAGCTTTCCGTCTTCCCAGACATTAAGGTTAATGTTGGCATCGCATCTCATGTTTCCTTCTTCGAGGTTTCCGTTTGTAACTTTTACATAGCGCAAAATTTCCTGAACAGTTTCCATAAAAAGGGCTGCTTCTTCAGGGCTTGTCATATCCGGCTTTGTAACAATTTCTATAAGCGGTGTTCCCGATCGGTTGTAGTCAATGTAAGAATGTTTTCCCGGAAGGTGGAGCGATTTACCTACGTCTTCTTCGAGGTGAATTCTTTCTACGCGAACACGGCGGTATTTTCCGTTGTCAACGATGCAGTCGTCTCCCTTAAAGTTTTTGCTGCGGCATTTTGAACCGCCTTCACGCTCGTCTTCGGGATACTTTGCCATTGGAAGGTCAACGTAGCCGTCTGTGCACAAAGGAAGGTCGTACTGTGTAATCTGGTATCCTTTGGCAAGGTCGGGGTAAAAATAGTGCTTGCGGTCAAACTTTGTAAAGCGCGAAATATTGCAGTTGAGTGCAAGACCTGCGACAGAACCAAGTTCAACATAGCCTTTGCTTACACGCGGCATTGCTCCCGGAAGTCCAAGACATACAGGACAGACTCGTGTGTTTGGCATTCCGCCGTAACGGTTTTCACATGCACAGAATGCCTTTGTTTTTGTAAGAAGCTGGGTGTGAATTTCGCAGCCGATTACAATTTCCCATTTATCTATAGCCATAATTACTCAACCTCCGAAACGGGTTTTCCAGAGCCGGGATGTTCGTCTTCCCAAACCTGTGCAATGCTCAGAATCTTTGCGTCGCTGAACATTGGTCCTGCAAACTGGATTCCAACAGGCATGCTTCCGTTCGCTTCTGAAGTCTTTCCTGCCGGAACAGAAATTGACGGTATTCTGGAAAGATTTACAAAAGTGGTAAAAAGGTCGCTCAGGTACATCGAAAGCGGATCGTCTACTTTTTGTCCCAGTTTGAATGCAGGTGTAGGGCAGGTAGGACAAAGGATAATATCGTAAGATTCAAAAAGGGCAGCAATTTCCCTCTGGATTCTTGCCCTTACAGACATTCCCTTTTTGTAAGTGTCGCCCGAGAACTGCTCTGAAAGAACATAGTTTCCTATAATTATTCTGCGTTTTACTTCGGGACCAAAACCTTCTGAACGTGTATCTATGTAAAGTTCGTCGTAGCCTTTTTCGTTGTCAACGCGGTTTCCGTAGCGGATTCCGTCAAAGCGGCTTAAGTTGCTGGCGGCTTCTGAAAGTGCAATTACATAGTAAGAGGCAATTGATGCTTCAAGAATGGGAAGATCAACTGTTTCTATTTTTGCGCCCTTTGATTCAAACCATTTGCGTGTGTCTTCAAAAACTTTAGAAACATCAGCGTCCATTCCCTTTGTTTCAAGGAACTGCTTTGGAACGGCAATCTTAAGTTTTGCAAAGTCGGCGTACGGCTTTAAGTCTGCAAGTGAGTGTGCTTCGGGAAGATCTGCCGAAGTGTCGTCGTACATGTCTACGCCGCTCATTACAGAAAGTGGAAGAGCAATATCCTGCGGAGTGTGGCCAAGAATTCCCACCTGGTCAAGAGAAGAACCGTAAGCTACAACACCCCAGCGCGAAAGAACACCGTATGTAGGTTTAAGACCGTAAATTCCGCAGTAACTTGCAGGAAGTCTTACCGATCCTCCTGTTTCTGTTCCAAGACCAAATAGAGCCTGGTTTGCGGCAACTGCAGCTGTTGATCCGCCCGAAGATCCGCCCGAAACATAGTCGCGGTTAATTGGATTGCGTGTAGGTCCGTAAACTGAATATTCCGTAGAAGAACCCATTGCAAATTCATCCTGATTGCAGCGTCCCAGCGGAATAGCGCCTGCTTCTGTAAGCCTGTTTATTACAGTAGCGCTGTAAGGTGCAACATATCCCTTAAGAATTTTGGAAGAGCAGGTGAGTGCTTTTCCGCGCACAGAAATATTGTCTTTGTTTGCAAAAGGAAGTCCCAGAAGCGGCTTTTTGCTGAACAGCTCGTTAAGGGCTTCGTCTCCTTTTGCTCTGGCCGCGCCAATCTCTTCATCTGCCTTTGCAGCAAGTGAAAGTGCGTCATCATATATTTCAAGAAATGCGTTAAGTGGAAGGGCCGATTTTTTGTCTGCTTCAAAAACATCCATTGATTTTTTAACAAGCGCGGCGCTGGTTGTAGTTCCTGCCTTGAGAGCAGCGATGGTTTCTTTTATTGTCTGCATAATCAGGCTCCCTCTCCAAGAACTTTCGGGACCTGGAAGTACCCGTCCAAAAAGTGCTCGCTGACTTTTTTAACGTCGTGCATTTCAAGACCCTGAACAATCTGGTCTTCACGCAGGTTTTCGGCAGTAGTGGTCGGGTATGCGTCGTAAGGATTTTCGCTGTCATCGTATTTTGAAAGAATGTCGAAGTATCCGACGATTTCGTCTACCTGTTTCTTAAGTGTCACCATGTCGGTGCTTTCAGGTGAAAGTCTGGAAAGATACAAAAGCTTTTCGAGTGTATCTTCGTTAACTGTACGTTTTGTGTCGTTCATAACCTTCAATATACTGTATTTTATGACTTTATGGAATAGTAAGTAAAAGCAACTTTAACTGCGGTTTTTGCAGACAGAAGTCTAAAAATCAGTATCTTCTACAAGAAGGGCTGATGACTGGTATTTGGGAAGGAATTTTTTTATTCCGCCGGTTTCAAAACTTACGGTTACAACGTATTCCCCTTCGCTGTCTTTTGAAGTTGCAATAATTTCACCGTGACCGTAATCATCGTGGTAAACAAGAGTTCCTTTTTTGTATTTTTTTGCTTCAGGCGGAACATCATCTGCTCCAAAACCAAGGGATGCAGGTTTTTCACCAAGCACCCTTACGAGCGACGGAGCAATTTCTGCAAGAAAAGGACTTGGACTCATGTATTTAATCTGTCCGTAAAGTCTGCGGGAGCGGCACGATGTAAAATAAAGTTCATCCTTTGCACGCGTAATTCCAACGTAAAGCAGCCTGCGTTCTTCTTCGAGTTCGGCTTCTGTTTTGTCTTCGCGCGGGAAAATTCCGCCTTCCATGCCGGTAATAATTACCCTGGGGAACTCAAGTCCCTTTGTGTTGTGAAGCGTGATAAGCGTAACGCGGTCTTCATCGGAGTTTTCGTTCTGAAGGTCAAGCGTGCGGTCAAGATTAATGTGGTCAAGAAATTCAAGAAGCCCCTGGCGCGTGCATTTGTACGGAACAGCGCTGTTCATAAGTTCGTGAAGGTTTTCTTCTTTCTGCGTACCGGTTATTTCGTCTTGTTCACGGTGGTAGTCCAGAAGTCCCGATTTTATTACCGCTTCTTTTACAAACTCAGACAGATTTGCCTCAGATTCAGACGTGCCGGTATTTGCTTCAGCAGATTCTTCATCGGGAATCATTTCATTGAGCGAGTTGAACAAACTGCAGAATTTTTCCATGCCTTCAGCGGCTTTTTTTGAAAGTTTCATTTTTTGTGCAGCAAATACAAGTGAAGAACCTGTTCCTGCAGCAACGATTCTGTCCTGTGTAGTGGCGCCTATTCCGCGGGCAGGTTTGTTTACAATTCTTCTGAAAGAAATTTCATCGCGCGGGTTTGCCGTAAACGAAAGCCAGGCAAGTGCATCTTTTATTTCTTCCCTTTCGTAAAACTTAAGCGAACCTACAATCTGGTAGGGAATTTTCTGGTGAAGGAATTCAGATTCAAAACCGAGTGACTGCGCGTTTGTTCTGTAAAGAACGGCCCAGTTGCTGTACGGAACACCGGCGTCTGCTGCCTGCATAATGAGTTCCGCGCAAAACTGGGTTTCATCATCCTGCGTCGGCAGAAAAACCATGACGGGCTTTTTTCCTTTACCGCGCGCTGCAACCAGCGTTTTTCCCAGCCTGCCCGAATTATTTTTTACGACACTGTCTGCACAGGCAAGAATTTCTGCATGGGAGCGGTAGTTTGTTTCAAGGCGTATAAGTTTTGTTCCGGGAAAATGCTCCTGAAAGTTCAGAATGTTCTGTACTTCTGCTCCGCGGAATTTGTAAATGCTCTGGTCATCGTCACCTACAACGCAGACGTATGTTCCCGAACCTTCGTCCACGCCTGACAAAAGCTGCAGAAACTTAAATTGCGCGACGTTGGAGTCCTGGTATTCGTCTACCATAATCACTTTGTAGCGGCTGTGGGTTTCGCGTCTTATAAATTCATTGTCGCGCAGAATTTCGTACGGAAGCATTATTAAATCCCCAAAGTCCACATTTCCTGTGTCGCGCAGGCGTTTCTGGTAAGAAGCATAAATGTCAGCAAATTCGGGGTCGTCTTCAATCTGTTCAAGTTCTGGAGAGTCAGGTGAAAAACAGTAATCTTTTGCAAGTGAAATTTTATGTGCCAGGTGTGAAGCATCTTTTTTTGTAAGTGACGGAACAGCCTTGCACAAAAGTGTTATCATGTCATCGTCATCGTAAACTGTAAAATTTTTGTCAACGCCTGCAAGTCCGGCATGCTTTCTTAAAAAATATGCACCGAATGAATGGAATGTGCGGATTTGTGCAAAACGTGCGCGTTCTTCTATGTTTACTGCGTGTTTCTGCATTTCAGAAGCGGCTTTTTTTGTAAAAGTAACTGCAAGAATTCCGGCCGGGTCAACCTGGCATTCCCTTATGAGCCAGGCAATTTTTGTAGTAATAACACGTGTCTTTCCTGAACCTGCGCCTGCCAGAATCAAAAGAGGAGAGCCTGTGTGTTCAACTGCGGCCCTCTGTTCACTGTTCAGTGCGCCAAGATAGTCATCTGCCGACATAGTCTCCGCTAATGTCAACATCGCTCGAGCTTTGTGCCTGTACTTTTACGACAGCACCCGGAACAACGGCATTTACGGCATTTTCATCGTCACTGTCAAAGCGCACAACAACGCTTCCGTCTACTTCAGGGGCATCAAACCATGCGCGTCCTATTGCAAAACAGTCGGTTTCGCCTTCTGCCGGTGACAGAACTTCTTCTATAAGAACATCGTATGTTTTTCCGCAGCGTGAAGCAAGAGATTCTCTTGTAATCTGAGCCTGAATTTTTTTGAGTTCTTCTGCGCGTGCCTTTGCTTTTTTTGAACTTACGCGGCCTTTCATGGAATAAGCCGGAGTGTCTTCTTCTCTGCTATAGTCAAAACAGCCCGACCAGTCGCTTCTTATTTTTGCAAGAAACTCTTTTGTGGCAAGCGCGTTTTTCTCTGTTTCACCGGGGAAACCTGTAAGAAAAGTTGTGCGTATGCAGCTTTCGGGAAGTTCGCGTCTTATAAGGGCAACAAGTGCTTCGTAAGATTCTGCTGAACCTTTTCTGTTCATTGCGTGTATTATCTGAGTGTCACCCGACTGGAACGGAATGTCAAAGTAGGGCAAAAAGCGTGAATCTTTTTTCATTACTTCAAGAATGTCTGGGTTAAAGTGGTCGGGGTGAATGTACAAAAGCCTTATCTTAAAGTCGCCTTCGAGTGCGCTTATTTTAACCATAAGGTCATGCAGCGGTGAATAACCGTGTTTTTTTGTAAAGTCTGCATCTGAACTGATAGGTGCTGCAAGTCCTTTGTAAATTACATCGTGCCAGTTTGCACCTGTTGCAAAAACGTCGTCGGTTTTTCCGCAGCCGTACGCAGCCAAATCCTGGCCAATAAGATTTATTTCTTTTACACCGCCATCAGAAAGCGATTTGATTTCTTTTACAATGTCATCTGCATTTCTTGACCGCAGTTCTCCCCTGATTACGGGAATTGCGCAGAAAGTGCAGCGGTTGTCGCAGCCTTCGGTAATTTTTACAAAAGCGCTGCCCTTGAACGAAAGAAGCGTGTTCCGTTCGCCGCAGCATACGCCTTTTTGCGGTGGTGTAAGAACCGGCCTTTCTTCTTCAAAAAGAGACTGAACAGTACCGTCTATGAGAGAAAGATCTCCGTTGCCGAATATTCCGTCTGCTTCGGGAAGTTCTGTCCTAAAAACATCTGCATAGCGTTCGGCAAGACATCCTGCCAGAAGAATTTTTGCTTTTGGGTGACATTTTCTTGCGTCCATGAGGGAATCAAGGCTTTCTTTTTTGGCGCTTTCAATAAAACCGCAACTGTTTACAATAATAATGTCTGCTTCACTGCTGTCACTGACCCTTTTTAGTCCCATATTTTCAAGTCTGGAAATAATGATTTCGCCGTCAACCTGATTTTTTGCACAACCGTGCTGGTCAAGAAAAAAAGTCTTAGTCAAGTTCTACCACCACAAGCCTGTATTTTCCGTCATTGTCGCGTACCCATTTAATGTCTTCTACCTTAACCTGACCGGCTCTTCCTACTTCGAGGTCATAGGTTGAAGTATCTGCGATAATCTGAATTTTCATTGCGTTGATGTTGCTCATCCAAAGGCGGATTCCGTTGCTTGCAGTTACGTTTACAATTCCGCCGCTCTTGTAGTAGTCTTCCACACTCTGCTGTCTGTCTACCCTGTAGCGGAACACACATGAGCCTCTGAACGAAACATTTACCGTAAACGGATACGCTCTTGTATCTTCCAAAATTACAGTCTGCTTTGAAGTTGTTTTTACTACAGCCTGAACAGGGATTTCTGAAACGTCTGTCTGTTCTGCTTCGGTATCGTCAATCACAACAAGTGACGGATCTTTAAGGAACATTCTTGTTTCGGCACCGTGGGCACCGTCTTTTGAACTTACGTCGCTCAGGTAGATTACGATGTCTCCCTGTCTGTCACCGTCAATGTCCAGTTCGCGCTCTTCGCTCAGTTCAATAATCTGAGACCCCGAAGGAGTCTGGAGTGTAAGGTTGCCCAGAGTGTTGCTTACTGTAAGAATGATGTTGCCTTTGCCGGTTTTTGGTGCAATAAGAATCTGGTCGCCTTTGTAAAGACGGCGTGTTTCTGGCTTGCCGCTGAAAGTGTACTGGTGCGTGCGAGACTTTTCTACAATTTCATTTTCTTTTTCGATTTTTTTCTGCGGAACATTAAAGAGACCAAAGTAAAGGTAAAGGCCTGTTGCAATAAGAACGGCAGCTGCCGCAATCCAGATAATCAAAACAAGATGCTTTGGCGTACTTTTTTCAAGAAGTTCGGTTGGTACAGGCTGTTCCTGAGTTTTTTTTGCTTTGAACAGACTGATTATTTTGGCTGAATCTATTTCAAGAAAGTCGCAGTAATTTTTAAGAAATCCTACGATGTAAGTTTCGCTTGAAAAAACATCTGTATCTTCTTTTTCAAGTGCTTCTATATAATTGCGCGGAATACATGTCTTCTGGGAAACTTCTTCAAAATCGTATCCCTTTTCTTCTCTTTGTTTTCTTAAAATTTCACCATAGCTTTCCATTCTGAATTACTCCGCAAAAAGAAAATTGTTGTAAGTGTTTGCGGATGAAGGCGGGTCGTAAATGAAGCGCTGGTCCGTCATATTTGTATTGAGATTGTAATTGTAAAAGTCAAAGGTATATGTTTCGTTCTGCGCAGTGGTTGCTACAACGCGTCTTATAAGCTTTTCGTCGGGACTAATAGAAAGCCTGATTGTAGAAAACGCTTCCGAAGTTGAACGGCTGTAAAGCATGAGGTTAACGACCATCTCATCGCTTCCTTCGTCGAGTGGAACAGAGTCCTGTCCGCTTTCATAAGCAATCGTGTAGTATCTGCGCATAAGGTTTAGTCCCTGTACAGTCGCGGCCGTAGCTCCGTTTTTGTCTACGGACTGCTCCAGAATTGCCTGTGAGCCGGGAAGGTAAATTGTAAGCATATCGCCGTTGAACAGAAGAACCTGTTCGGCAGGGTCTGTAAAGTCAATGCGCAACATTTCCGGCCGCTTGAAACTTACTTTTCCCTGCATTTTCTGCTTGCCTATAGAAATATCTGCATCAACCTCGTAGTCGTGGATTGTGGCATAATAGTCGCTTATTGTCTTAAAAAAATCTCCTGCCGTAGTAATTTTCTGCGCGCCAAGAACTGCACAGAAAAACATTGCCACAAAGGAAAGAATGTATTTTTTCATTTTATAAAAGCTCCGGAAAGAGAATAGTCGTTTTTAAAGGAATATTTCCCAATTCAATATAATAGATAAATATACAAAAAGCGTCAATCAGTTTGACTTTGTCCCGTGTTCGCGAACCGACTTTACTGCTTCTGAAAAAGACGCTTTATTTCTTCAAGAACGGCAAGCGCATTTATTCCGGACTGGATTGTAGAAAGAAGAGGCGCCCTGTTGTCCAGAAAGTCCACTGCATTTTTTACCATATTTGCAAAGAAAAGCGTCCTTTTGGGAAGTTTTACGCTTTTGTCTGCGGCAAGGGAATAGAATCCGCTGTAAAGGGTTGAATTTTCACGCCTGTAGAGTTTAAGGTAGCCGTTTCCTATGCAGATTCTGCCTTGTGTTCCGGTAATTGTAACTTCGAAGGAAAAAAATCTTGAACGGCCGCTCATCGAGATTGTAATATCAGGGCAAAGTCCGTTGGAATAGTGTGCAGAAAACTGCCTTATGTTCTGCTTTTCGTCCCTGAATATTCCGGTAAGAACAGGTTCGTTAAGAAGTTGGCTTAGTGTAAAAGAAGGCTTTTGTTCGGTAATGCTTTTTGCCATTGAAAGAAGGCCACCCTTTTTTTCTTCGTGGTAAGCCTTTTGTATTGTTCCCGAAATCTGTGAGTCTTTTTCAAGAAAATACAGAACTGCGTCAACAAGATGTGTTCCGTCGTGAAGCAGACTGTATGCCCCGGAATTTTCTTCTGCCGGATTGTATACGCACAAACTTGAACAGAGACAGGCGTTTATTGACTGGACCGGCCCTATTGAAGACAGGTATTTTTTTGCCGTTTTGAAGTCTTCTGCAAAGCGCCGCTCGTGGTTTACAAGAACAGGTACTCCGAAACTTTCTGCCACAGCCTGAATGTATTTTGCTTCATCCATGTTGAGCGCAACTGGTTTTTCAAGAATTACCAGTTTTGGTTTTGATTTGATTGCTTCTACGGCTTCTTTCTGATGTGCGTTTTCGTTTACTGCAATGACGATTATGTCGGGGCGGTGCCTGGCATAAAGGTTTGCGCTGTCTGTGTAGACTGCGGCCTTTCTGTTTGCTTCATGCCAGGCTTTGAGTGCGTATTCGTCCGTATCGCACCCGGCGATAATCTTAATGCGGGGATTGTCATTTAATGCCGACGTGTGGCTTGCGGGCTGCTCTCTTTTTTTGTCCAGTCCAAGGCTGTAACCTATGCGCCCCAAGCCAACGATGGCCGCAGTATATGGTTTTTCCGCCGCCATCGCTTATGCCTAGTTGTTTTTTTCCATAAGTTCTGCGTACTTCTTTGCAAGTCTGCGTGACTTTACGGCAGCGAGTCCGTGGTAGCGTGCAGGATCTTCGAAGAAAGTAGCCGGGTTTTCTACGCCGAGTTTTTCGAGCTGGGCAGTAATCTTCTGGTAAGCGTCTGTATGTGTTTTGAGAACTTCGAAGAATGTTTTTCCTGTCTGTTCTGCTTCAAGTGTAATCTTTCTGATAACTTCGTGACCGTCGTTGACACCTGCTTCTCCAAGAAGAATGTATGCCGGTTCTGCAAGTACACCGCCTTTTACCTTTCCGCCGGCACTTGCAAGGTTCTTTGCCATGCTTTCATGATCTGCCTGAAGTCCCGAAACAACAGACTTCATTCTTGAAACTGCCATTGTAAATCCTGCAACATAATCTGCAATAAAGCGCTGGCTTGCACTGTTTGTAAGGTCACGCTGGTGTTCTGAAATCTGATCCATGTAGAAAGTAATTACACGCGGGCACATTGCCTTCCAGAGAGACTTTACGTGTTCGCTGTTCCATGGGTTGCGTTTCTGCGGCATTGTGGAAGAACCGACCTGTGTGGAAGCAAAGTATTCGAATACTTCACCAATCTCGCTTCGCTGAAGGTTGCGCAGATCGTCTGCAAGGTTTGCAATAATTCCGAAGGCAACATTCATCTCAAGAAGAAGACGAAGAAGGTATTCTGGTTCTACAAGCTGGTTTGAATATTCACTTGGTTTGAGTCCAAGGAATTCAAGGTAAATGCGTTCGAGTTCTTCTGGGTCTTTTACAATCATGCTGGGGCCGTTGTATGAACCTACAGGTCCTGCAAGTTTTCCCTTAAGCTGGTCGCTGAGTTCTTCTATGCGAAGAATTGATTTTCCAAGACGGCTTACGAATTCTGCAATTGACCATCCGAAAGTAATGGGAACTGCGTGCTGGCCGTGTGTGCGTCCTACCTGCGGGGTTTCTGCTTCGCGGTCTGCAATAGCGCACAGTGCCTTTTCAAGAGCCTTGAGTTCGGGAAGTACAACTTTTTTTGTAACATCTCTCATGCGGCAGGAAAGGGCAGTGTCAAGAATATCTACGCTGGTTGCTCCAAGGTGAACAAGCGGTCCCAGGTCTGCAGGAACCATTGTTTTCATTACGTTTACAAGAGCGCGGATATTGTGCTTTGTTTTTTCTTCTTCCTTATATACAGCTTCTGGATCTACTGAAGCGGCAATAACGTCTAGCTTGTCAGAGATGTCCTGTGTAAGCTGTCCGCGGATCTTGAGGTGTGCCTTTACAAGAGCGGCTTCTGCCTTTGCGCAGCTTCTGATGCTGGCCTCTTCAGAAATATATTTTGTGAGACCGTCGAAAACCGCAGATTCTGACTTTGAGTATCTGTGGTCAATACAAGAAATGTTTTCAAAAATATTGCGTGTTTCCATATTTGGATTATGGAACAAAGATATAAAAAAATCAATATATGAAAAAAGTTTGTTATTTTTTGTCATAATTAAAAATTGCCTTCTATATATAAGTTAGGGCAACTAAAGAAATCAAAGTTGGGTACAGACTTTCAGGAGGAAAAATGGAAAAGATTGAAAATGAACAGGAAAAAATCGGCGGTGAATATCTTGAACAGTGCACGGCAGAAGATGAACAGCAGAAAGATACAGAAGATACGGTTATGGCGGCGGCAAAACGTGCATTCGGAATTTCGTACCTTTACCCGTGGCAGCGGCTTGTAATAGAAAACATTCTGGACAGCGCACAAAATCCCGAAAGCGAAGACGAGTTTTCGTGCCATGGAAAACAGATTGTACTTTTGCCTACTGGAGCTGGAAAATCAATGTGTTTTCTTGTTCCGTCACTGCTGCTCAAAGGGCCTACCCTTGTTCTATACCCGCTTCTGGCCCTTATGTCTGACCAGAAAAGGCGCATGGACGATGCCGGAATAGAAAGTGTGGTGTTCCGGGGCGGTCAGAGTAAAGAAGAGCGTGAAGAAAATTTTGCGCGCATACAAAACGGGGCAAAAATAATTCTTGCAAATCCCGAAGTTCTGCTTTCCGAAGGACTTGCGGAACGTCTTGCCCTGTGTAAAATTGCGCATGTTGCCATAGATGAAGCACACTGTGTAAGCGAATGGGGCGACACGTTCAGGCCTGCCTATCTTGAACTGGGCCGGATAATCAGAACGCTTGAGCCCAAAGTGGTTACGGCTTTTACTGCAACCGCGTCTTCCGGAGTTCTTTCGCGTATATCAGACGTGCTTTTCGGCGGCCCGGTGCATATAATAAGAAGCGACAGTGACCGCCCCAATATACGCTATTATGTGGTGAATGCCTACTCAAAGAAAAGGGCTGCATTCAGGCTGGCTGTCATGGAAAGAAAGCCGCTTATAATCTTTTGCGGAACAAGGGGAAATGCAGAAGACATGGCGCGTGAACTTGCTGCATATCTTGGAAGTGACAAAGTAAAGTTTTACCATGCTGGACTTGAGCGTGAAGAAAAGGATGCCGTAGAAAAATGGTTTTACCCCAGGGATGATGCGGTTTTGTGCTGCACCTGCGCTTTTGGAATGGGCGTGGACAAAAAGGACATTCACTGCGTAATCCATCTTGAGCCGAGCCCCACTGCCGAAGCCTATCTGCAGGAAGCCGGGCGCGGGGGAAGGGACGGTTCTGTTGCAAAGGCAATACTTTTGTGGAGCCGTGCAGACAGCGAACGGTATGCTTCTTTTAAGGAAGGAAGCCGCGAGCGTGTTCTTGCAAAGTTCGCCGAAAGCACAACCTGCCGTCGCCAGATATTGCTTGACGCTCTTGGAGGTGAACAGGCTGCGTGTTCGGGGTGCGATGTCTGTGAAAGGGGAGAAGCCGCACCTTTTGCCTCAGATGCAGGGGCCGTATTGAAACTTGTGGGACGCCGCAAAAAGTCCTACGATGCAGATTCCCTTAGTGCGGCGGCTGTAAGCGAGCTTAACCGGCGTGATCTGAATATTTTTGGCGAGTACGTGTGGAATCATGCCGATGCCGAGCGTGTTATCTTGCAGCTTATGGGCGAAAAAAAACTCAAAACATGCGGCTGGCCCTGGCGGGGTAAAATTACTCTTTGCCGTGACGGTTTTTTGCAGAATAAACGCAGCCGCAGTACTGCTGGCGGTACAAGTTGAATTGTTCACTCAGTTCCAGACTGCGCTTGAAGCCGCCCTTTTTCTTGAAGTCTGAATAAAGCCATTTTGGACCTGAAGGATTTTGCTGTTCAAGTGCGGCGCCGATTGTGTTTATTTTGTCTGCGTCTTTAAAGGGACTTATTGAAAGCGTCGTGCAGAACCAGTCAAAACCGTTTTCTGCGGCATAGGCATAAGCTTTTTTAAGCCGGAATTCATAGCAGCGGCGGCAGCGTTCACCTTTTTCGCTTTCCTCAGCAAGTAAAGGCTCTTCTTTTATGCGTATTGCCTCGTAGAATTCCTGTGGGATGTATTCGTTTTTCTGCAGTTTTACGCCGCTTTCCAGTGCAGGAGGAAATTCACCAAGAAAGCGTTCAAGTTCTGAAAGTCGCCTTTCGTATTCCTGAGGGGGATAGATATTGGGATTGTAGTAGTAAACGTATATGTCAAAAAATTTTGAAAGATACTCTATTGTATAGGAAGAGCACGGACCGCAGCAGGCATGGAGCAGAAGAGAAGGCTTGTGTTCTGCCGGGTTGCGTTGTGTTTCCTGTAAAATTGTGTCCAGTTTTTTCTGGTATTCGTTGGAAGACATACTTTCCTCGGATTATACCTTCATTTTTCGTCATAGGCAACAGAGATGAAGTAAAGCGGAATTGTAAAACAAGTGGGCATTATCTTTTCCCCGCGGTTGAAAATATCTTTATGTTCTGTTAAAATGCGGCATATTTCCAGATGTTACGTTTGTGATGAACGGCGGCAGAAAACTACTGTCTAATGAGCTTACGAAGTCTCTTATCCCACATCAACGAGTATATCAACACTACATTTTCTTTTTTTCTCATGGAGGACGTGATGAACAAGTACGTCAAGCGGTATCTTATTGATGCTATGAGCGGAATGGCGCAGGGACTTTTTGCCTCGCTTCTTATCGGAACAATTGTAAAGACTTTCGGACAGCAGCTTTTGCGGCTCGGAACAAATCCTGTCTTTGAATTCCTTGTAAATGCAGGAAACTTTGCCACTGACCCTCATGTTGTAGGCGCTGCAATGGCTGTCGGAATAGGATATGCCATGAAGGTTGCACCGCTGGTTCTTTTCTGTCTGGTTGCTGTAGGTTCTGCAGCGAATGTTTCAGGAGGGGCGGGCGGTCCGCTTGCAGTTCTTGTCATAAGCATACTTGCGGCCGAATGCGGTTCCCTCGTAAGCAAAAAGACAAAGATAGACATAATTGTCACCCCTCTTGTTACGATTCTTTCCGGGGCACTTCTGACTGTTCTCTGTGCCGGAATCATCGGAAAAGCAGCCGCGTCTTTCGGCAACCTCATTGTCTGGGCAACAACACTCAGACCTTTTGTAATGGGAATGATTATTTCTGTCATTGTAGGCGTGGCTCTTACACTTCCTATAAGTTCTGCGGCAATATGTGCAGCTCTTGGACTTACGGGGCTTGCAGGAGGCGCGGCGGTTGCAGGCTGCTGTGCACAGATGGTCGGTTTTGCAGTAATGAGCTTTAAGGAAAACAGGTGGAGTGGTCTTCTTTCACAGGGACTGGGAACTTCCATGCTTCAGATGCCGAATATAATAAAAAATCCGCGTATATGGATTCCGCCGGTACTTGCATCTTTGATTACAGGCCCCGTTGCAACATGTCTCTTTAAGATGGAAATGAACGGCGCTGCTGTTTCTTCGGGAATGGGAACCTGCGGTTTTGTAGGACAGATTGGCGTTATTACAGGATGGTTCCAGCCTTCTGCCGCTGCAGTCCTTCACGGTGCTGTTCCGGTAACACCAGGCTTTATGGACTGGGCAGGTCTTGTGCTTGTGTGTTTTATTCTGCCAGGACTTCTGTCATGGCTGTTTTCTGCCGCACTCAGAAAAGCAGGATGGATAAAAGAAGGTGATCTGACCCTTCCAGAATAATAAATAAGGCCGGTTGTTCAATTCGGAACAGCCGGCCTTGTTTTGCTAACTTATCTAAATCCTTGTGTTACAACTAATTAGATAACTGATTTTCCTAAAATAAAGCCTGATGTGCACAAAATGTATACAAAGAGGTACAAATTATGCACGGCTATTATTTTCTCTACAAGCGTCAGCTTAAGACTGGGACTGTTTATTATTACAAGGCCTACAGGTCGGACGGAACTTTATCTTCCGGTAAAACAACAGGGTGCAGAAGCAAGCTTTACAAAATGCATCTTGATTTTTAGTAAAATCGGATATATATTATAAATGACCGAAAGGTCATTGGGCTGAGCAATATGCGCTCCTGGTCCACCGAAAGGCGGGGATATACCCCGCCAATTTTTTTGTCCGGATGGTTTTATGAACAAAAAAATTTTGAGCGTATTTATTGATGAATCAGGTGACTTTGGTAAATATGATCCGAAATCACCGTATTATTACGTTTCAATGGTTCTTCATGACCAGTCTGTTGATATCTCGGATGAAATAAAAAGTTTGGAAGAGCGGGTATCAAATTACGGATTTCCGAATCATGCAATTCATGTAGGTCCTATCATCAGACGTGAACAAATTTATAAAAATGAATTGATGGAGAACAGAAAGGCTCTTTTCAATGCTCTTTATCATTTTACACGAAAGGCCGACATTTATTATCTTTGCGCAAAAATTGATAAAGGTGAATGTGAGAATTCCGAGATTGCATATATCGCAAAAATATCCAGAGCAATTTCAGATGAACTAAAAGACAATATTGATTTCTTTAATTCCTATGACCTGATTATCAATTACTACGATTACGGCCAGAACAATCTGACAAAAATTATTACAACTGTATTTACGACGCTTTTTAACAATGTTGAACTCAGAAAAGTTCAACCGGCTGATTACAAACTATTCCAAGTGGCAGATTTGATTTGTACTCTGGAATTAACAAAAGACAAAGCCGATAAGAACGAATTATCAAATTCAGAAAAAGAATTCTTTGGTTCCGCAAGAGACTTCAAAAAGAATATTTATAAGAATATTGAAAAGAAGAAACTGCACAAATAAATACGATTCCTTAATTCAATGAAGGAATTCCGTCAATTTTACATGTGCCCAAGAATCTGAACAATTACAATCAGAAAGAAAATTGAGAGTGTGAACTCTTTTCTGTAAATTCAGTAGGCTGCGGTAAAAAGATTTAATG
>ERZ1026894.179-NODE-179-length-47972-cov-24.657011_pt1 | contig 47972 bp, 53 predicted proteins | sample MGYA00380177_ERZ1026894 | MGnify/ENA primary metagenome ERZ1026894 (study PRJEB33269, sample SAMEA4719813) | human gut metagenome | biome: human-associated habitat; feature: organic feature; material: feces | place: Cameroon | collected 2013-10 ... | reverse complement strand
AAAATAATTTATATCCCAAGCATTGATATACTTGACAAATAGTAGAAAAAAGCCTCTATTCAGATTTATCAATTGCAAGGTCACTGCCTTATTATATCGAAATTATGGCAAGTGGGATTCATAAAGCAAGTGCGGTTCAGGCTTTGGCGCAGCATTACGAGGTTGATATGGCAGACACGCTTGCTTTTGGTGACAATTTTAACGATTGAAGAAAATATGGCAATTGCTTACCGTCGTGGTAAAAAGCGCAGCTTCTTCAAAAAATCTGTCACCGAACAAGAACGTGAGTTGTTCAAAGAAACATTGACAGAACTTGGTTTAGGACTGGAAAATCGGATGAAAACAGATGCGACTTTCTTATCAGGAGGGCGACGTCAAGCACTAACGATTGCCATGGCAACCTTGGTGCGCCCCCAAATTTTTCTCTTAGATGAACACACAGCAGCTCTTGACCCAAAAACAAGTGCCATGGTTATACATTTAACGAAAAAATCGTTGAAGAACAAGAGTTAACAACTTTAATGATTACCCATAATATGGAACACGCTATCGAGTATGATAACCGTCTTATCATGCTTTATCATGGCAAAATCGTGGTTGACGTTCGCGGTGATGAAAAGAAAAACTTCACCGTCGCACAACTCATGGACCTCTTCCACAAAAATAGCGGTCAAGCCCTAAACGATGACGCCCTAGTGCTGGGGTGACATAGATTAACTGAGCAAAATTGCTTCCGCTATAGGAACGATTTCAGCTCAGTTTTCTTTTTTTGAGAATTAGTGTTTTTTTCTTGACTATTTCTGACCAAGTGTTAAAATAGATTCTGTAGGAATTAGCACTCGATATATTGGAGTGCTAAAAAGAATTTAGCTCTGCTATTTTCAAACAAAAATTAAGAGATAATTGGAGGCAAAAGCATGTTAAAACCATTAGGTGACCGTGTGGTCTTGAAAGTTGAAGAAGAAAAAGAGCAAACAGTTGGTGGTTTTGTCCTTGCTGGCGCAAGCAAAGAAAGAACTCAAGTAGCAACTGTTGTAGCAGTCGGTGACGGTGCTCGTACCTTGACAGGTGAACTGGTAGCGCCAAGTGTTGCGGCAGGTGATAAAGTCATTATTGAAAATGGTGTTGGAATTGAAGTCAAAGACGACGATAACACAGTAACTATCGTTCGTGAAGCAGATATTTTGGCTATTCTAGCATAAGAGAGATTGTGCTATTAACGTTTATTTAGAAAAATTATCAATAGAGATAAAATAGAGGAAACTAATCATGGCAAAAGATATTAAATTTTCAGCAGATGCACGTGCAAGCATGATGCGTGGTGTGGATATTTTGGCAGATACCGTTAAAGTAACCTTAGGCCCTAAAGGTCGTAACGTGGTTCTTGAAAAATCATTTGGTTCACCACTTATCACAAATGATGGTGTGACAATCGCCAAAGAAATCGAATTAGAAGACCATTTTGAAAATATGGGAGCTAAACTTGTATCAGAAGTTGCTTCAAAAACAAACGACATCGCTGGTGACGGTACGACAACTGCCACAGTATTGACACAAGCTATCGTTCGTGAAGGTCTTAAAAACGTTACTGCGGGTGCAAACCCAATTGGTATCCGTCGTGGTATCGAATCAGCTGTCGCTGTTGCAGTTGACGAATTGAAAGCTATTGCTCAACCAGTTGCTAATAAAGAAGCGATTGCTCAAGTTGCTGCGGTTTCATCACGTTCTGAAAAAGTTGGTGAATACATTTCAGAAGCTATGGAAAAAGTTGGTAATGATGGTGTTATCACAATCGAAGAATCACGTGGTATGGAAACAGAACTTGATGTAGTAGAAGGTATGCAATTTGACCGTGGATACCTTTCACAATACATGGTTACTGACAACGAAAAAATGGTTGCTGACCTTGAAAATCCATACATCTTGATTACAGATAAGAAAATCTCAAACATTCAAGATATCTTACCACTTCTTGAAGAAGTGCTCAAAACAAGTCGTCCACTTCTTATTATTGCAGACGACGTTGATGGTGAAGCTCTTCCAACACTTGTCCTTAACAAAATTCGTGGTACTTTCAACGTTGTAGCTGTTAAAGCTCCAGGATTTGGTGACCGTCGTAAAGCAATGCTTGAAGATATCGCTATTTTGACTGGTGCTACAGTGATTACAGAAGATCTTGGTCTTGAGTTGAAAGATGCTAACATGGCAGCCCTTGGTCAAGCCGCTAAAGTAACTGTTGATAAAGACAGCACAGTTCTCGTTGAAGGTGCTGGTGATGCTGATGCTATCGCTAACCGTGTCAATGTGATTAAATCACAACTCGAAGCAACAACATCAGAATTTGACCGTGAAAAATTACAAGAACGTTTGGCTAAATTAGCTGGTGGAGTAGCTGTTATCAAAGTTGGTGCAGCGACAGAAACAGAATTGAAAGAAATGAAATTGCGTATTGAAGATGCGCTTAATGCCACACGCGCTGCCGTTGAAGAGGGGATTGTTGCAGGTGGTGGTACAGCACTTGTCAATGTCGTTTCAAAAGTTGCTGAACTTGAACTTGACGGTGATGAAGCAACAGGTCGTAACATTGTTCTTCGTGCTCTTGAAGAACCGGTTCGTCAAATTGCATTCAATGCTGGTTACGAAGGTTCAGTTATCATCGAACACTTGAAAAACTCAGAAGTTGGTACAGGATTTAACGCTGCCAACGGTGAATGGGTAAACATGGTTGAAGCAGGTATCATTGACCCTGTTAAAGTAACACGTTCAGCCCTTCAAAATGCCGCGTCAGTTGCAAGTCTTATTTTGACAACTGAAGCCGTTGTGGCTAATCATCCAGAACCAGCTGCACCAGCGCCAGCAGCTCCAGGTATGGACCCATCAATGATGGGTGGCTTCTAAGCTAGATAAATGATTATTAAAAATAACGAAAACTCCTCAAATTCTGAGGAGTTCAGATTGAAGACAAACCCTATTTAGGCTCTTTGTCAACTGTAGCGGGTGGCGCAGTTAAGCTCTAGAGGCTGGGCAAAAACTAGCTTCAGCATACAAAAAAACGAGTATTTCCGCAGTTGGAGCTACTCGTTTTCCTATGTCATGGTTTATATCATAAAAAAACAACTAGAAAGCCATGACGATGCTCTCTTTATCGACCACATATAAAAAGGCTGTTGTTTATGACAAAAAAACAGTTATTTATGATAAAAAACATTGATATAGTTGACTTTTCGGGGGGGGGGTATAATATAATTATAATGCATTTTATGATGTATTATAATGTATATATTAATATGAAGGGAAAAAATTTAAATGTCTTCAAAATTTTCATCTGCATTTGTGGTGACACTGTTACTGTCGCATACGGTCTTAGCTCCATTGACAGCCGTTGCACAAGAACAAGACGCATCACCGCAACAAGTACAAAAAACAACCGATTCAAATTCAAATGAGTCAGTAGAAGCTGCGCAAAAAGAGGGGGCAGAGTCCATTGATGATGGGAAGCCTGATAAAACACCTCAAGACGCATCACCGCAACAAGTACAAGAAACAACCGATTCAAATTCAAATGAGTCAGTAAAAGCTGCGCAAAGAGCGGTGGCAGAGCCCATTGATAATTGGATGCCTGATAAAAATCTTCAAAATGTAGTAGCTGGGGCCTTAGGCTTGGAGGTTTCAAAAATAACTAAAAGTGATATGTTACAATTAGACTCACTATACTACAATGGAGAAGATAAGGTTAAGGTTAAGAGTTTAGAGGGAATTCAATACGCTTCGAATTTAAGAAGGCTAATTTTGAACTTTAATCAAATCACTGATCTCACTCCTTTACAGCAATTATCGAAGTTATCAATTCTAAGATTGGAAGGTAATCAAATCACTGATCTCACTCCTTTAAGGGATTTATCGAATTTAGTAGTGCTAGATTTGATGTTTAATCACATCTCTGATCTCACTCCTTTACAGAATATGAATTTAAAAACGCTTGAGGCGTCAGACCAAACCATTACACTTCCAACAATTTATGTTTTAAACAAGCAACCCTATTCAGCTTCAGTACAAACAGCAATAAAAGGTCTAGCTCAAGGTACGCTGACTATTTCTCCACAAAATAGTGATTCATGGATAGGCAACTATTCAGGAGTTGATGGCTCAGGAAAAGTGGAGTGGTCTAGTGCTAATCCAGTTCCGGAACAAGGAGAGCTAGTTCTTACTTGGACTAATGACCATGGTAACACAGGTCAGAATTTCCTTTTTTCAGGGAAGTATGTCCAACCTTATATTTTGAGTAAAGCTACTATAACCGCTCATAACTCGACAATATATGTAGGAGATAATTGGCAAGCTAGAGATAATTTTGATTCAGCACTGGATCATGATGGAAATCCCCTAGACTTTTCTAAAATCGCAGTATCGGGAACAGTAGACACTGGTCGCCCCGGTGTATATTCCATTGTGTATAGCTATGACGGTTTAGAAGAAAAGGTAGAAGTGACAGTAGAAGAGAAACCATCTAATTCTGAGCCTTCTAAAGGAGAGGTGACACCAGAAGAGAAACCATCTGCTCCTGAGGCTTCTAAAGGAGAGGTGCAAAGTAAGAAAGAAAAAGCATCAAAAGAATTACCAGCGACTGGTGAGAAAGATACCAAAATTTTCAGTGCAATTGGTTTAGGAATCTTGGCTATCTTGGCTATCTTGGGAACTTATATTAGTAGAAAAAAACGAAGTGATAGCTGAAACAATGGCTCGTAATGTTACATGAATTGATTGACAGAAGGGAAATATATTAGGACGCCAAGTTCAACTTGGTGTCCTATTCTTGGTTTATGAGAGGAGATATTATGGAAATTATTAGGACTAATGTTTTAACAGATGAGGAATTGGCACTTATTTTATGAAAAGGTTGGTGAATCAATTGATTGCTGAAAATGAGAAAGCCTTTCAGATTGCAGTTGAGTCAGCTAACATTGCTGCCAATAGTCTGTATGAAAAATTAGGCTTTAAAGAACAGACTCAAGTGTTTTATGCGAAAAAATTGACAGATTTCACATGTTGAATCCTTGCTTTATTACCATTTTAACGGTCAATTCTTGCATTGATAACTTAAATTTGGTATAGTAAATTTTGAACTTATAAATTTGGAGGAAACATATGGGATCAATTATTATGTTGGTTGTGTTGGTTGGTATGATTTGGTTCATGCAACGTTCACAAAAGAAACAAGCTCAAGAACGTCAAAATCAGCTTAAAGCATTAGCTAAAGGTGATGAAATTGTAACTATCGGTGGTCTTTACGGAGTTGTTGACGAAGTAGATGAAGATAACCAAAAAATGGTTTTAGACATTGATGGTGTTTACTTGACATTTGAATTGAGTGCTTTGAAACGTGTTATTAACCGCACAGAACAAGAAACTGTTGAACCTGAAACAACTGTTATCGAAGAAGTAACAGAAACAGAAGCAGAAGCAGTTGTTGAAGAAGCTACTGAAGAAGCAAGTACAGATACTGCTATTGAAAACAAAGATTAATACATGAAGTCAGATGTGAAAAACGTCTGGCTTTTTAAATGCAATGTTTGGAGAATTTTCCAGCATAATCTGCTTAAAAGCGTGTAGTAAGTGGAGAAAAAATTGCCAATTTATGGTAGAATATTATAACGAGTATGCTTTTAAGGAAATGCTATGTTTAAATTTAGAAAAAAAGAAAAGGCGATAAGCCTTGAAAAGATTCCAAAACACATCGGAATCATCATGGATGGAAATGGTCGCTGGGCGAAGAAGCGTATGCAACCACGTGTCATGGGACACAAAGCAGGAATGGATGCTCTGCAAGACGTCACCATTGCGGCTTCTGAACTTGGTGTTAACGTTTTGACGGTCTATGCTTTTTCAACTGAAAATTGGTCTCGTCCCGAAGATGAAGTTAAATTCATTATGAATTTACCAGTCGAATTCTTTGATAAATATGTCCCTGAATTGGACGCAAATAATGTCAAAGTTCAAGTTATTGGTGAAACCGACCGCCTGCCAAAAGATACTTTTGATGCGATGAAACGTGCTTGCGAGAAAACAAAGCACAATTATGGTTTGATTTTGAATTTTGCGCTTAATTATGGTGGACGTTCAGAAATCACAGAAGCAGTAAAAAACATTGCCCAAGAAGTGCTTGAAGCTAAAATCAATCCTGATGACATTACAGAAGATGTGATTTCAAACCACTTGATGACAAACCACTTACCGTATTTATACCGTGACCCTGATTTGATTATTCGAACAAGCGGTGAGCTTCGCCTAAGTAATTTTCTGCCTTGGCAGTCAGCTTATAGTGAATTTTATTTCACACCAGTCTTATGGCCTGATTTCAAAAAAGATGAGCTGATTAAGGCAATTGCTGAATACAATCGACGTCATCGTCGTTTTGGTGGAATATAGAAAGGAAATGTCATGAAACAACGTGTGATTTGGGGGGCGATTGCCTTACTGATTTTACTGCCGTTTCTGTTGCTAGGAGGCTTATCTTTCCAAGTTTTTGCTGGTCTTTTAGCGATGATTGGTGTGGCAGAAATGTTGCGCATGAAACGTCTAGAATTTTTCTCAATTGAAGGTGTTTTAGCGATGTTGGGAGCTTTTGTTCTTACTGTGCCTTTGGATAATTATTTTACATCGCTACCGCTGGACTCAAGTTTTTCAGTTTATGGCTTGCTAGTTTTTCTACTCTTAGCTGGAACTGTTTTAAACAGTGATGATTATTCATTTGACGATGTTTCTTATCCGATTGCGGCTAGTCTTTACGTCGGCATCGGTTTTCAAAACCTTGTTAATGCTCGTATCAGCGGTTTAGATAAAGTTTTATTTGCTTTGTTTATCGTTTGGGCGACTGACATCGGTGCTTACATGATTGGACGTCGTTTTGGACGCCGTAAATTGTTGCCGAAAGTTTCTCCGAATAAAACAATCGAAGGTAGCCTTGGAGGAATTGTCTGTGCTGTTATTGTGGCTTTGATTTTCATGCTTATTGATAAGGCAGTCTATACACCGCATAATCTTTTTGCAATGCTTATTTATGTTGTGTTGTTTAGTGTTTTTGGTCAATTCGGTGATTTGGTTGAGAGTGCTATCAAACGTCACTTTGGCGTGAAAGATTCAGGCAAATTAATCCCTGGTCATGGTGGTATTTTGGACCGCTTTGATTCAATGATTTTTGTCTTTCCAATGATGCATCTCCTTGGTCTTTTCTAATTTGATTGTGAGTTAACGCTGACAAGTCGCTCTTGTCGCTTAATGGCTAGTGAATGATCATTAGGATGATTATCAAATTTACTGGTACAGAAAGGAGTAAAATGCTCGGAATTTTAACCTTTATTATCGTTTTTGGAATTTTAGTTATTGTCCATGAATTTGGGCACCTTTACTTTGCTAAAAAGTCTGGCATCTTAGTACGAGAATTTTCTATCGGAATGGGCCCGAAAATCTTTTCGCATATTGATAAAGAGGGTACCGCTTATACAATTCGTATCCTACCTCTGGGTGGCTATGTACGCATGGCTGGTTGGGGTGATGATACGACGGAAATCAAGACTGGAACGCCTGCCAGTTTGACACTAAATCAAGACGGTTTAGTGACACGTATTAATTTATCACAAAAGCAGTTGGACAACACCGCTCTTCCGATGAATGTCACAGCTTATGATTTAGAGGATAAGTTGGAAATCACAGGTCTAGTGCTTGATGAAACGAAAACTTATTCTGTTGACCATGATGCGACTATTGTCGAGGAAGACGGTACAGAAATCCGTATTGCACCGCTAGATGTGCAATATCAAAATGCAACAGTTTGGGGACGTTTAATCACAAACTTTGCTGGTCCGTTGAATAACTTTATTTTGGGAACAATTGTTTTTATCCTTCTTGTTTTCATGCAAGGTGGTGTACCAGATAATTCAACGAATGTTATTCAAGTAACTGACGGCGGCGCCATGCAGGCAGCTGGTGTTGAAAGTGGTGACCGTGTCCTATCCATAGAAAATTATGACATCTCTAATTGGTCTGATTTGACGGAGGCTGTCACAAAAGTAACTGAAAATATTTCAAGTGGTGATACGATTTCCGTAACCGTTGAAACCAGCTCAGGAAAGACTGAAACGCTGGATATAACACCACAAGAAAATAATGGAAGTTACTATATCGGTGTTACTCGAGTATTGAAAACAGGTTTCTGGGACAAGGTCACTGGTGGCTTCCAAATGGCTTGGCAAAGCGCGACAGCTATTTTGACAGCTTTGAAAGGCTTGATTTCAAACTTTAGTTTGGATAAATTAGGTGGTCCTGTTGCCATGTATCAAGCTTCAAGTCAAGCTGCTTCAAATGGATTGACTTCAGTTCTTTATTTATTGGCGCTATTGTCAATGAACTTAGGAATTGTGAATTTGATTCCGATTCCAGCCTTGGACGGTGGAAAAATTTTGATGAACCTTATCGAAATTGTTCGTCGTAAACCGCTTAAACAAGAAACCGAAACTTATATCACTCTAGTTGGCGTTGTTATCATGCTTGTTTTGATGATTGCTGTCACTTGGAACGATATTATGCGAGTTTTCTTTTAGATATATCTGATTACGCCTAAATGATGTAGTACAATAATTTATAAATAAAACCTATTTTTTAGAAAGGAATTTATACGGCTTTTATAAAAAGAAGATAAGTGAGCTACTTGTTTGATTGAAGAGCTTACTTATTTTCATAATTTGACCGTTATATTTTGTTATGAAACAATCACAAATGCTTATCACTACGCTTCGCGAAATGCCAAGCAATGCCCAAGTTATCAGCCATGCCCTTATGGTACGTGCTGGTTACGTTCGCCAAGTCTCAGCAGGTATTTACGCTTACTTGCCACTTGCTAACCGTACGATTGAAAAATTCAAAGCAATCATGCGTGAAGAATTTGAAAAAATTGGTGCGGTTGAAATGCTTGCCCCAGCACTTTTGAATGCTGACCTTTGGCGTGAATCGGGTCGTTACGAAACTTATGGTGAAGACCTTTATAAACTTAAAAACCGTGATAAATCAGACTTTATTCTTGGTCCAACACACGAAGAAACATTCACAAGTCTTGTCCGTGATGCGGTAAAATCATACAAACAATTGCCATTGAACCTTTACCAAATCCAATCTAAATATCGCGATGAAAAACGTCCTCGTAACGGACTTCTTCGTACACGTGAATTTATCATGAAAGATGGCTATAGTTTCCACGCTGACTACGAAGGCTTGGACACAACTTACGAAGACTATCGTAAAGCATATGAAGCTATCTTTACACGTGCTGGTCTTGATTTCAAAGGTATCATTGGTGACGGTGGTGCCATGGGTGGTAAAGATTCTCAAGAGTTTATGGCTATTACTCCAGACCGTACAGATCTTGACCGTTGGTTGGTTCTTGATAAATCAATCGCTTCAATTGATGAAATTCCAGTTGATGTTTTAGAAGATATCAAAAAAGAATTGGCATCATGGTTGGTTTCAGGTGAAGATACCATTGCTTACTCAACAGAATCAAGCTACGCTGCTAACCTTGAAATGGCAAGCAATGAATATAAACCAACAACAAAAGTTGTCGCTCAAGAAGATGTCAAACGTGTGGAAACACCAGATTGCAAATCAATTGATGATGTTGCTGCATTCTTGAAAGTTGACGAAGAACAAACAATCAAAACACTTTTCTTCATTGCTGATAATGAACCAGTAGTTGCTCTTCTTGTCGGAAATGACCAAGTCAATGATGTTAAATTGAAAAACTATCTTGGAGCTGATTTCCTTGAACCTGCAAGCGAAGAAGAAACTGTTGAAGTCTTTGGTGCTAACTTTGGTTCACTTGGACCAGTTAGCCTTCCTGAAAATGTCCGCATCGTTGCTGACCGCAAAGTGCAAGATGTTGCCAATGCAGTTGTTGGCGCAAACGAAAACGGCTATCACTTGACAGGTGTTAACCCAGGACGTGATTTTGAAGCGGAATACGTTGATATTCGTGAAGTTAAAGAAGGTGAAATCTCACCAGACGGTAAAGGTATTCTTAAATTTGCTCGTGGTATCGAAATTGGACACATCTTCAAACTCGGTACTCGCTATTCAGAAAGCATGGGAGCAACAATCCTTGACCAAAATGGACGTGCTATTCCAATCGTTATGGGATGCTATGGTATCGGTGTTAGCCGTATCTTGTCAGCTGTTATCGAACAACATGCTCGTCTCTTTGTTTCTAAAACACCAAAAGGCGCTTACCGCTTTGCATGGGGTATCAACTTCCCTAAAGAATTGGCACCGTTTGATGTACACGTCATCACTGTCAATGTGAAAGATGAAGAAGCACAAGCTTTGACAGCGAAAGTTGAAGCTGAATTGGTTGCTAAAGGTTACGAAGTCTTGGTTGACGACCGTAACGAACGTGTCGGCTCTAAATTCTCAGACAGCGACCTTATCGGTCTCCCAATTCGTGTCACAGTAGGTAAGAAAGCTGCTGACGGTATCGTTGAAGTGAAAATCAAAGCAACTGGCGATACTATCGAAGTTAACGCAGAAAACCTTATCGAAACTCTTGAAATTTTGACAAAAAAAAATTAATAATAACAAGGTCAAGCAGTCAGTTTTGACCTTGTTATTTTGTGTCGAAAAAAGATTTCATTTGTGGTAAAATTAAGAGATAACGTAACTAGAAAAGAAGGCAAAATATGGTAACCAATAGGTGTATTTTGCCTTAGTAGATAAATTTAGCTTTTGGAATTGAGGTAGTTTACGCATTATGTCAGAATTATTTAAAAAATTGATGGAGCAAATCGATATGCCGCTTGACATGCGACAATCTTCTGCTTTTTCATCTGCAGATATTCGTGAAGTTAAGGTGCATTCTGTATCTCGCCTCTGGGAGTTCCATTTTTCATTTGCGGAAATTTTGCCAATTGAAATCTATCGTGAATTGTCTTATCGATTGGTGAACACTTTTAAGCAAGCGGATATCAGAGTGACTTTTGATATTCAGGCAGAAACTGTCGATTTTTCCCAACCTTTATTGCAAGCCTACTATGAAGAGGCTTTTGAGCATACTCCGTGTGATAGCGCCGGCTTCAAGGCTTCTTTCAGTAAATTGAAGGTCTCTTATGATGGCACAAAATTATTGATTGAAGCGCCAGCATTTGTTAATAATGACCATTTTCGCGAAAATCATCTGCCTAACCTAGTACGTCAGTTTGAAGTGTTTGGCTTTGGCGAGCTTACCATTGACATAGTTTCTGATGAAGCGATGACGCAAGCTTTACAAGAAGATTTTACGTCAAACCGTGAAGCTATGGTGGAAAAAGCGGTGCAGGAAAATCATGAGGCGGTTAAATCTCTGGAAGCTTCTATGCCACCAACTGAAGAAGCACCAAAACCTAAATTTGATTTTAAAGAACGTGCCAAGCAGCGCCGTGCAGGTTTTGAAAATGCCAAAATCACACCAATGGTTGAAGTCACAACAGAAGAAAACCGAATTGTCTTTGAAGGAATGGTTTTTGATGTTGAAAAGAAAACAACTCGTACAGGACGTCACATTATTAATTTTAAAATGACTGACTACACATCAAGTTTTGCCATGCAAAAATGGGCAAAAGATGATGATGAGTTGAAAAAATACGATATGATTGCCAAAGGGTCATGGCTTCGAGTTCGTGGAAATGTTGAAAATAATAATTTCACCCATGCATTGACCATGAATGTGCAAGATGTCAAAGAGATTGTTCATCATGACCGCAAGGATTTAATGCCAGAAGGTCAAAAACGTGTGGAATTCCATGCTCATACGAATATGTCAACTATGGATGCGCTGCCAACGGTTGAAGAATTAATTGATACAGCAGCGAAATGGGGACACAAGGCTGTTGCTATTACTGACCACGGCAATGTGCAAAGTTTCCCACACGGTTATCACAGAGCACGTAAAGATGGTATCAAGGTGATTTTTGGTTTAGAAGCTAATATCGTTGAGGACAAAGTGCCGATTGCCTACAATCCTCAAGATATTGAGTTAAACGAAGCTACCTACGTCGTATTTGACGTGGAAACGACTGGGCTTTCTGCGGTCAATAATGACTTGATTCAGATTGCGGCTTCAAAAATGTACAAGGGAAATATTGTTGAACAGTTTGATGAGTTCATCAACCCAGGTCATCATTTATCAGCTTTTACAACGGAATTGACTGGTATTACGGATAATCATGTTCGCAATGCTAAACCGATTGAAGAAGTCCTTCAAATGTTCCAAGATTTTTGTCAGGATACTGTGCTAGTTGCCCACAATGCAACCTTTGACGTTGGTTTTATGAATGCCAATTATGAACGTCATGGCATGCCAATCATTACACAACCTGTCATTGATACCTTGGAATTCGCCCGAAATCTCTATCCAGAATACAAACGTCATGGTTTGGGGCCATTGACCAAACGGTTCCAAGTTTCGCTAGAACACCACCATATGGCGAACTACGATGCGGAAGCCACTGGTCGCTTGCTCTTTATTTTCTTGAAAGAAGCGCGTGAAAACCACAATTTAACCAATATGATGGATTTGAATACGAAATTGATTGCTGAGGATTCTTACAAGAAAGCACGTGTCAAACACGCGACGATTTATGTTCAAAACCAAACAGGTTTGAAAAATATTTTCAAACTCGTCAGCCTTTCTAATGTCAAATATTTTGAAGGTGTAGCTCGCATTCCAAGAACGGTTCTTGACGCCCACCGTGAAGGGCTCTTGCTAGGAACAGCCTGCTCGGAGGGCGAAGTTTTTGATGCGGTCTTATCTTCAGGGGTGGATGCTGCGGTTAAAGTAGCGAAATATTATGATTTCATCGAAGTTATGCCACCAGCGCTTTACGCTCCGCTATTGGTGCAAGGAACAATCAAAGATGAAGAAGGTATCCGACAAGTCATCCGAGATTTGCTTGAGGTTGGACGTCGTCTGAACAAGCCTGTTTTGGCGACTGGGAATGTCCATTATATCGAGCCTGAAGATGAGATTTACCGTGAAATTATTGTCCGTAGTTTAGGGCAAGGGGCACCGATTAACCGTCCGATTGGTCGTGGTGAAAATGCCCAACCTGCTCCGCTACCAAAAGCGCATTTCCGTACAACCAATGAAATGTTAGATGAATTTGCCTTTCTTGGCGAAGATGTCGCGTATGAAGTTGTTGTTAAGAATACCAATGATTTTGCTGACCGTTTCGAGGAAGTCGAGGTTGTTAAGAAAGACTTGTACACACCTTTCCTTGAAAAATCAGAAGAACGTGTCGCTGAAATGACCTATCAAAAAGCCTTTGAAATCTATGGTAATCCACTTCCTGATATCGTCGATTTACGTATTGAAAAAGAATTAACGTCAATTTTGGGTAATGGATTTGCCGTGATTTACTTGGCTTCGCAGATGTTGGTAATTCGTTCTAACGACCGTGGCTACTTGGTTGGTTCGCGTGGTTCGGTTGGGTCAAGTTTTGTGGCAACCATGATTGGGATTACCGAAGTTAACCCAATGCCACCACATTATGTCTGTCCAAATTGTCAGCATTCAGAATTCATCACCGATGGTTCTGTTGGTTCTGGTTATGATTTGCCTGACAAGGATTGCCCAGAATGTGGCACACGTTACAAGAAAGATGGACACGATATTCCGTTTGAAACCTTCCTTGGTTTTGATGGAGACAAGGTTCCTGATATCGATTTGAACTTCTCTGGTGATGACCAACCGTCAGCTCACTTGGACGTTCGTGATATTTTTGGTGAACAATACGCCTTTCGTGCTGGAACCGTAGGTACGGTGGCAGACCGTACTGCTTACGGATTTGTTAAAGGTTACGAACGTGATTATGGCAAATTCTATCCAGAAGCAGAGGTGGAACGCTTGGCACAAGGTGCAGCTGGTGTTAAACGTACGACTGGACAACACCCAGGTGGTATCGTTGTTATTCCAAACTACATGGATGTGTATGATTTTACCCCTGTTCAATACCCAGCGGACGATTTATCAGCAGAATGGCAAACCACTCACTTTAACTTCCACGATATCGATGAAAACGTCTTGAAACTTGATATTCTCGGTCATGATGATCCGACCATGATTCGTAAATTGCAGGATTTATCTGGTATCGATCCTAAGGATATTCCAGCTGATGACCCAGACGTTATGGCGCTTTTCTCAGGCACAGAAGTGCTTGGTGTCACCCCTGAACAAATCGGAACGCCGACAGGAATGCTTGGTATTCCAGAATTTGGGACAAACTTTGTTCGTGGTATGGTTGAAGAAACTCACCCAACAACATTTGCCGAATTGCTCCAGTTATCAGGGCTTTCTCATGGTACCGACGTTTGGCTAGGAAATGCGCAAGACTTGATTAAAGAGGAGATTGCCACGCTGAAAACCGTTATCGGTTGTCGTGACGACATCATGGTTTACCTCATGCACGCAGGTTTGGGGCCAAAAATGGCTTTTACCATTATGGAACGTGTGCGTAAGGGAATGTGGCTTAAAATCTCTGACGAGGAACGTAATGGATACATTGAAGCTATGCGAGAAAATAATGTGCCCGACTGGTACATTGAATCCTGTGGTAAAATCAAGTACATGTTTCCCAAAGCCCATGCGGCAGCCTACGTTTTAATGGCGCTTCGTGTAGCTTACTTTAAAGTACATTATCCGATTTACTACTACTGTGCTTATTTCTCAATCCGTGCTAAGGCCTTTGACATTAAGACAATGAGTGCTGGGCTTGATGCTGTGAAAGAACGCATGGCTGATATTTCTAATAAGCGTAAGAATAACGAAGCTTCAAATGTTGAAATTGATTTATACACCACACTTGAAATTGTCAATGAAATGCTCGAACGTGGTTATAAATTTGGTCAACTTGACCTTTACCGTAGTGATGCAACCGAGTTTATCATCGACGGTGATACCCTTATTCCACCATTTGTAGCGATGGACGGTCTTGGTGAAAACGTTGCTAAGCAAATTGTTAAAGCACGTGAAGAAGGAGAATTCCTCTCAAAAATGGAACTCCGCAAACGTGGTGGCGTTTCAGCCACATTAGTTGAAAAAATGGACGAAATGGGAATCCTTGGCAATATGCCAGAAGATAACCAATTAAGTCTATTTGATGATTTCTTCTAAGATAGAAACTTAAACTAGGATAGAAACGAACAAATTGCTTTCAGAAAAACTGACGTGGTTTGTTCGTTTTCTTATGACATTTATTTTTAAAGGGAAATTTTTAAGGAGACGAAATGGTGAATTTCAAAAATAATGCTGTAAAATCAATGGTTGTGATGCGAAAAGCTTTTCGTACGATTGATGCTAGAGTATCAGGGTCGTTTAAAGTTGACCATTTGACACCAACTCAATTTGGTGTTTTAGACGTTCTTTATGCCAAAGGACCGATGAAAATCGCAGAACTACTAGACAGTATGTTGGCAACTTCTGGCAATATGACGGTTGTCATCAGAAATATGGAGAAAAAAGGTTGGGTGACACGTACCACTTGCCCTCACGATAAACGAGCTTATCTGGTTGGGTTAACAGAGCAAGGACGCCAGGTCATTGAACACGCTCTGCCACTCCATATCGCTAAAGTTGAGGAAACTTTTTCAGTGCTAACTGAGGACGAACAAGCAGAACTCATTCGACTTTTGAAAAAATTCAAACCTTGTGAGCAAAATAATTTACAAAATCAAAAATAAAGCGTACAATGACAGCGTATAAAAAGTACTATTTAGTGATAAATGATACTTTGATTTCTTTAAAACTAATCATTACTAAATAAATAACCTTTTTAAGGAGACTCACATGAAAAAAATTCTATTTGTTGTCGGCTCATTACGTAGCGGTTCATTCAATGCTCAATTCGCTAAAAATGCTGAAAAAGTGCTTGAAGGAAAAGCAGAAGTTAGCTATCTTGATTGGTCACAAGTACCAGTCTTTTCACAAGATTTAGAAGCTAATATTCCAGCAACTGTTCAGGCAGCTCGTCAAGCTGTTTCAGAAGCTGATGCTATCTGGATTTTCTCACCTGTTTACAACTTTGCTATCCCAGGTTCTGTGAAAAACTTGCTAGACTGGTTGTCACGTGCCATTGACCTTTCAGACCCAACAGGTCCGTCAGCAATCAACGAAAAAGTAACTACGGTTTCTATTCTTGCTAATGGTGGTCACGAACAAGCGGCAGAAAGCTATCGTGCCTTGCTCCCATTCATCCGTACACAATTTGTCGATGAAATCACAACGACACGTGTAAATGATTCAGCTTGGGCGGATGGTGTGTTCGTTCCAACAGAAGAAGTTCTTGCAAACCTTGACAAACAAGCTCAAGCCCTTCTATCAGCAATCGACTAAGTCAAGTTACACAAAAAAGCTCATTGTCAATTTCTGCGAAAGACAATGAGCTTTTTGTTTTATTCGATAATTAGCATACCTTCTTTAATGGCGAATGGATTTTTCTCATCAATGCGATCGTAGAACATGATACCGTTGGTGTGGTCGATTTCGTGTTGAACGACGATTGAATTATAACCTTTGAGTTTAATGCGATGTTTTTCACCATTTTTATCAAAGTAATCAACGGTTACACGCGAGTGACGAACCACATAGCCTTCGACAACACGGTCAACAGACAAGCATCCCTCACCGTCAGCAAGCGCAGCATCTTGGACAGAATGTGCCACAACTTTTGGATTGTACATGACTTCTTGTAAGCTATAAGCTTCTTTTGGTGGATTACCGTTTTTGTCCTCAGGATTTGGAACGAGAACAGCAATGATGCGTTTTGAAATGTCTAATTGTGGGGCTGCTAGACCAACACCACCACGCAAGCCCATTTTTTCAGCTGTCACAGGGTCTTGTGAGTTTTTCAAGAATTGTAACATTTTTTCGCCTAGAATAATTTCTTCATTAGACAAAGGAAATGTTACTTCTTCGGCAACCGCACGAAGTGTTGGATTGCCTTCACGAATGATGTCATCCATATTGATTAAATGACTCGGTTTTGCTATTTTTTCAATAACTGACATATTTTCTCCTCAATTATTCTATAATAACAATATAGCACAAAAATGCGGAACGAGAAAGTTAAAGGCTTAATTAGTGATTTTTAGGTCAATCAATTGCGTCATGTTTTTGATGTAATAATAGGGCCTGCGTTTTTCGATGCTTCCTGTATCAATCAGCTCATGAATGACACGCAGTAAATGACGGTAGCTGACGCTAAATGAATTAGCAAGGCTTGTCAATTCTAATTTGAAAACACCTTTTTCCTCGATAGCCAAGATATGCGTTGCTAAGCGTTCTTTCAATGTGTAATTTAAATTTGTTGACGCGCGAATGTTTTGCTCGTAGAGAGATTGTGCTAAGCCTTTGCTCAAGTTTAAAAGCAGAGCATTGTCAGCAAGCAATTGTTCACGAATGCCAGCCAAAGGCAATTGGATAATGAGAGTATCCTCGAGGGCGATAACAGATGATACGACAGGCTGGTCTGTTAATAACTCAATATCACCGATTAGGGTTGGCTTTTCTTTAATGTCAAGAATGTGCTCTTTTCCGTTAAAAAGTCGGCGAACGATTTTGAGTTTTCCTTTGGCAAAGTAAGAGAGTGCTGTTAATGATTCGCCTTGATGACAAATGGCATCCCCAGCAGATAGTTGCAAGACTTGCAATTTATCAAAATAATGAGTAGGGAAGATTTTTTCTAGCTGATATTCTTTAATATAGGCTTCTAATGACACGTATATCTCCTTTTAATTGTGACAAAAGTCATATTTTTATGCATTAATTTTGATTATACTTGATTTGATGAAAAAAACAAGTAAGGAGTTCGTATGAAAGCACTTTTGGAGAAACTTAGTCTCTTGTCACTGTCTCTCATGTTGGTTTCGACCTTTTCAACGTCAACAGCTTTACCGCAAATGATTGCAACGTTTCAGCAACAAGGCTATGCTGCAAGTCAAGTTGAAATGCTATTTTCCATTTCCTCTTTTGCAATTATGGGAATGCTGGTGATAAATCCATTCTTGGACCGTTTTCTGTCAGAACGCAGCAGTATCATTTTAGGACTGTCATGCATTGCATTTGGTGGAAGTTTACCCGTTATTGGCAAAACGTATGCGTTGGTTGTTGTCTCACGTGTGCTTCTAGGAATGGGAATTGGTCTGATTAACGCACGTGCGATTAGTATCATTAGCGAAAATTACCAAGGAAATGAGCGCGTACAAATGCTTGGCTTTCGTGGGTCGTTTGAGGTGCTAGGCAATGCTTTTTTAACAGCTCTGGTAGGTTTTTTAGTGCCACTTGGTTGGTCATGGGCGTTTATCGTTTATCTGTTTGCCTTACTTATTTTACTGTTTTATTTGCTGTTTGCTCCAAAACGAGCTGTTGTAGCGGAAGTGGCTAGCCAAAAAACATCAGCTAAATTTACAAAAAAAGATATTGTGTATATTGTCGGATTGTCTTTATTGGCAGGATTTGTGATTAATATTAATAGTGCCAATAGCCTTAGAATTCCAGTTATCGTTGACCAATTGCACCTTGGAAGTCCACGCCAAGCTAGTTTGATTTTGAGTGGCATGATGTTAATGGGAATTCTCTCTGGTATTTGCTTTGAAGGCTTATTAGCACACTTTAAGAAACGGCTGATAATCGTTTCCTTGCTTCCATTTGCTCTTGGATTGTTTATGCTTGGTGTGGCACACACTCTCTGGTTAATGCTTATCGGAGCAATGCTTTCAGGGTTCTGGTACAGCATTGTGGTTACAAGCGTCTTTAGCAATGTGTCAAATAAAATATCGCCACAATTGATTGGACATGCGACAACTTTGGTTCTGCTATTTTGTAATTTTGGCGGAGCTAGCGCAGCCATTGTCCTAAGTCTTTTTTCAAAAATCAATCCACAACCTGGTTTTGCCTTTGTGATTTATGCTATTATTAGCCTAATAATCAGCCTTGTCTTGATGTTTAAAACACGCTTTTTAAGTCAAAAATGATACAAAGGTTACAATTACTAGAACACCTAACACCGACAGAACAGATTTTAGTAGATTACTTTTAAGAAAATCCAGAAGAATTTATTGCCTTAAAACCGAGGGAAGTCTCAGATAAATTTTTTATTTCTGTTTCGACCATTTACCGCTTGATTAATAAGCTGGGATTGCGTGGGGTCAATGACTTGAAATTACTTTTGCGACCAGATCTCCAACAAGGTCAAAATCACCAAGTCTCAGATATTGATTTTCCAATTTTAGAAACGGATACGCACTATGAGGTGATGTTGCGGTTAAAAGAGGTTTATGAACGAACAATCGAGGATACCTTGGGGTTAGCAGACCCAGAAACGTTGGTTTCTGCCGTTGAAAAAATGTCAAAAGCAAACATCATCGACAGTTATACTTCATCAGCGAATTTGTATTTTGCGGAGAATTTTCAATTTCAAATGCAGGAGATTAATCAGCTGGTGACGGTACCAAAAGACGACTATATCAAGAGTTTGTCAATGTTCCGTCAATATCCATGATAATTAAAGATTTTGTCATAAGAGTTCTCGCTTTCTTGTTGTTTGATTTCAGTATAGTTGATTTTGGAAAAGATGAAAATAGCTGAGCGTTGTTTAGAATGTTCTTGTCATTTTTTCTGACTTTCTTGATAAATTTTTGAAAAAAAGTTTTTCAAATGGATGACTTCCAAATAACTTTTAGATGACCTTAGCTAAAAACATTAAAAATCTTTGACAAAAGCAGCAGTAATCTGCTATAATAAGAACTGTCGTGTGACAAGTAACTTTTTCTTGGTTGTAGGAGACGCCAAAAACCTACGACTCGGATGAAGCAATATAAAGGAGAAAATTATTATGGCAATCTCAAAAGAGAAAAAAAATGAAATCATTGCTCAATACGCACGTCACGAAGGTGACACAGGTTCAGTTGAAGTTCAAGTAGCTGTTCTTACTTGGGAAATCAACCACCTTAACGAGCACATTAAACAACACAAAAAAGACCACGCAACTTACCGTGGATTGATGAAAAAAATCGGTCACCGTCGTAACTTGTTGGCATACCTTCGCCGCACAGACGTTAACCGTTACCGCGAATTAATCGCATCACTCGGACTTCGTCGTTAATCAGACACCCAAGTCAACTAAAAGCTTCTTGGATTTTTCCAAGGGGCTTTTTTGTATTTTTCAAAATGATTTTTCTTTTAAAAAGACAAATTTTACAAAAAAAGAAAGCAAACGATAATAATCTTGAGATGATTAAATAAAATGAGAGAATCGTGTCAAAAGTGATAAAAACATTAATATAGCAAGGCTCGCGGAGCTTCTTTTGTATCCCCTTACAACGCTTTTGTAATAAAAATGAAAAAGCTTACAAAAAATACTTGACTTTTTTTGAAAAAAGTTTAATATAGTTGGTGAAGAATATCACAATGATTGATAGTTGAAGGACTTAACCTTTGATTTTGTGTAGTGAAGAGAGTTTTTTTGACCTCTGTTGAGGTTTTAGACGACTATACAGGCTTTGTTTTTATCTTGGTGTCATTCATTGTTCTTCCCAAAAATTGAGGCACTTATTTTAAGGGTACTTATAAGGAGGTTTTCTTAATGGCTAAAGCAACAAATGCAGATGTAAAGAATAACGAGTTGAGCGCTGAAGAAGCAGCCCAGCAGTATACAGGTGCTCTTGTCGATAAAGCTCTTGAAGCTGAGCGCGTTTATGCAACTTATTCACAAGAACAAGTTGATAAAATTGTAGCAGCTATGGCTCTTGCAGGTTCTGAAGCTTCGCTAGAATTGGCAAAAGAAGCACATGCCGAAACTGATCGTGGTGTCGTTGAGGATAAAGATACTAAAAACCACTTCGCAACAGAATACGTTTACGAACGTATCAAAAACGAAAAAACAGTTGGTATCATTGGTGAAGATAAGGTTTCTGGAAGTATTCAAATTGCAGCACCTCTTGGTGTTTTAGCAGGTATTGTCCCAACAACAAACCCAACATCAACAACAATGTTTAAAATTTTGGTAGCGTTGAAAACACGTAATGCCATTGTTTTTGCATTCCACCCACAAGCACAAAAATGTTCGGCTCATGCAGCAAAAATTCTTTATGACGCTGCGGTGAAAGCTGGTGCTCCTGAAAATATTGTCCAATGGATTGAAACGCCTTCAATCGCTAACACAACAGCCCTTATCCAAAACAAGAAAATTGCTTCTATTTTGGCAACTGGTGGACCTGGTATGGTAAATGCAGCCCTTAAATCAGGTAACCCATCAATGGGTGTTGGTGCAGGTAATGGTGCTATCTATGTTGATGCAACTGCTCATATTGACCGCGCTGTGGAAGACTTGTTGTTATCAAAACGCTTTGATAATGGTATGATTTGTGCGACTGAAAATTCAGCAGTCGTTGAAGCGCCAGTTTACAAAGAATGGTTGCAAAAAATGCAAGATAAAGGTGCTTACTTAGTACCTAAGAAGGACTACAAGAAAATTGAAGACTTTGTTTTCAATGACAACCATGGTGTAAACGGTCCCGTTGCCGGAATGCCAGCAACTTGGATTTGTGAACAAGCTGGTGTGAAATTGCCAGAAGGTAAAGATGTTCTCTTGTTTGAGCTTGACAAGAAAAACATCGGTGAAAAACTATCATCAGAAAAACTGTCTCCACTTCTTTCAGTGTACAAAGCTAAAGATCGTGAAGAAGGTATCGAAATTGTTGAAGCGCTTCTTGATTATCAAGGTGCAGGACACAATGCTGGTATCCAAATTGGTTCACAAGCAGACCCATTTGTAGCAACATATGGCGATGCCGTGAAAGCATCACGTGTCTTGGTTAACCAACCCGATTCAGTCGGAGGTATCGGTGATGTCTATACAGACGCACTTAAAGCCAGCTTAACACTTGGAACAGGATCATGGGGGAAAAATTCATTGTCACACAATCTTTCAACTGGCGATCTCTTAAATATCAAGACTGTTGCGAAACGTCGTAACCGTCCACAATGGATTCGCTTACCAGAAAAAACTTACTACGAAAAGAATGCTATCTCATATTTGCAAGATGAATATGAACCAATGCAACGTGCTTTAATTGTAGCAGACCCAGGTATGGTTCAATTTGGATTTGTTGACACTGTCCTTGCTCAATTGGCATTGCGTGATGAAAAAGTCGCAACATCAATTTACGGAACAATCAAACCAGACCCAACTCTTGGACAAACAATCGAAATTGCAAAACAAATGCGTGATTTCAAACCAGATACAGTCATTGCAATTGGTGGTGGCTCTGCTATTGATGCATCTAAGATTGCACGTTTAATTTATGAAGTTTATCTTGACCGTGGTGATGAATTCCTTGATAGTTATGATGCTGTTAGCGAATTTTTCCTTGAATTGCAACAAAAATTCATTGATATTCGTAAACGTATTGTGAAATTCAAACATCAAACAACAACACGTCTCTTCTGTATCCCAACCACATCTGGTACAGGTGCTGAGGTGACACCATTTGCGGTCATTACTGATGATTATACACACGTGAAATACCCGCTTGCTGATTATGAATTGGTACCACAAGTTGCTATTGTTGATCCAGAATTTGTTATGACTGTGCCAAAACGTACAGCAGCTTGGTCAGGATTAGATGCTTTGTCACATGCTCTTGAATCTTACGTATCAGTTATGGCATCTGACTTTACACGTCCATGGTCTCTTGAAGCTATCAAGTTGATTATTGAAAATCTTGAAGATGCTTATAACTACGATCCTAAGAACCCAACACTTCGTGGTGAAAAAGCTAAAGAAAACATGCATTATGCAGCAGCTATTGCTGGTATGGCATTTGGTAATGCTTTCTTAGGTATCAACCATTCACTTGCTCACAAAACAGGTGGTGAATTTGGACTTCCACACGGTTTAGCTATTTCAATCGCAATGCAACATGTTATCCGCTATAACGGTGTATCTGGTAATGTTAAACGCTCAGTTTACCCACGTTATGAAGAATACCGTGCTCAAAAAGATTACGCAGATATTGCGCGTTATATTGGTCTTAAAGGTAAAGATGATGCAGAATTAGTCGAAGCACTTTGCGACCGCATTGATAAATTGATGCATGCTGTTGACGTTGAACCAAAACTTTCTGCTAATGGTGTTACAAAAAAAGCCTTTGATGCAGCAGTTGATCGTTTGGCAAGTTTGGCATATGATGACCAATGTACTCCAGCAAACCCACGTCAACCATACATTTCAGAATTGAAACAACTTTTGATTGATATGTTCTAATATTAGTTGTTTAGTTAGCAGTCAATACCATAAAAGCCTCCCTTTGGGAGGCTTTTATGGTACAATAAGGGTATGATATTTGGAATTTTAGCATTTTGTTTTGTTTTAATGGGGCCGTTAGGGTTGATTTTTCTTGGTTTGAGTTTGTCAATTGGTCACCGTTGGAAATATATGTGGCTTTTGTCACTAGCATTCGGAATTGTTTTTTTTAGTTCCTTTATTTTCATGGCAGAACAAACAATTGTTTTTTTAATACTGATGATACTAGGTTCTTTTGGAATGGGATTCACTTGCCCAAATCGATTTAGCAAACGGAGCCGAATAGCTTTATTTGTCGTAGCTATTTTGGTTTTGGTATTTTATCTAATCGTTTTGTGGAGAATTAGTGAGTTTCTTTCAAACAATCCTATGATTTAAAGGAGAATATTATGATTTGGTCATTAATTGTCGGAGCGCTTATTGGGATGATGGCTGGTGCAATTACCAATAGAGGAGAATCTATGGGCTGCATTTACAATATTTTTGCTGGTTTAGTTGGTTCTTTTGTTGGTCAAAGTTTATTTGGCTTCTGGGGACCATCGTTAGCTGGCATGGCAATTTTACCATCGATTTTAGGAGCTATTATTGTTATTGCAGTCGTTGATTTATTCTTTGGCAAGTAAATCAATGACATATTTTGGTAAGGAGTAGTTGTCAACTGACAACTGCTTTTTAGTATTCTTAAAAAACTATGCTACAAGCTCTGCTATTTCCCATAAAATGTGATAAAATGATAGAGATACGTGGTTTTATGCAAAGACGAGTTTATAAGTCTTTTACAGACTGGTTTTTGTAGAAAACGGACGTATCAAAATAAAATATCAGAGGAATAAATATGTCAAAACAAACTTTTGAAACAACTTTCGCTGGCAGACCACTTGTTGTTGAGATTGGTCAAGTTGCTAAACAAGCCAATGGCGCTGCTGTGGTGCGTTATGGTGAATCAACCATTCTTAGTGCAGCTGTCATGTCTAAGAAGATGTCAACAGGTGACTTTTTCCCACTTCAAGTTAACTATGAAGAAAAAATGTATGCAGCTGGAAAATTCCCTGGTGGTTTCAATAAACGTGAAGGACGCCCAACGACTGATGCGACTTTGACAGCGCGTTTGATTGACCGTCCGATTCGTCCAATGTTTGCAGAAGGCTTCCGTAATGAAGTTCAAGTGATTAATACCGTTCTCTCTTACGATGAAGATGCTAGTGCGCCAATGGCGGCTATGTTTGGTAGCTCACTTGCTTTATCTATCTCAGATATTCCATTTAACGGACCTATTGCAGGCGTTCAAGTAGCTTACATTGATGGTGAATTTATTATCAATCCGTCAGCTGCACAAAAAGAAGTCTCACTTCTTGAGTTGACTGTTGCTGGTACAAAAGATGCCATTAATATGGTTGAGTCCGGTGCCAAAGAATTGTCAGAAGACATCATGCTTGAAGCGCTTCTTAAAGGGCACGAAGCTGTTCGTGAATTGATTGCTTTCCAAGAAGAAATCGTCGCAGCTGTTGGTAAAGAAAAAGCTGAGGTTGAATTGCTTCAAGTTGACCCAGAATTGCAAGCTGAAATCATCGCAGCTTATAACACTGACCTTCAAAAAGCAGTTCAAGTTGAAGAGAAAAAAGCGCGTGAAGCAGCGACAGAAGCTGTGAAAGAACAAGTCATTGCTGTTTACGAAGAACGCTACGCTGACGATGAAAACTACGAAACTATCATGCGTGACGTTGCTGAAATCCTTGAACAAATGGAACATGCGGAAGTCCGTCGCTTGATTACCGAAGACAAAATTCGTCCTGACGGTCGTCGTGTTGATGAAATTCGTCCATTGGATGCTGAAATTGATTATTTACCAAAAGTTCATGGTTCAGGTCTTTTCACACGTGGACAAACACAGGCATTATCAGTCTTGACCCTTGCTCCAATGGGAGAAACACAAATTGTTGACGGTCTTGACCCAGAATACAAGAAACGTTTCTTACATCACTACAATTTCCCACAATATTCAGTTGGTGAAACAGGACGTTATGGCGCTCCAGGTCGTCGTGAAATCGGTCATGGTGCCCTTGGTGAACGTGCTCTTGCGCAAGTTCTTCCTAGCTTAGAAGAATTTCCGTATGCAATCCGTCTTGTAGCTGAAGTATTGGAATCAAATGGTTCATCTTCACAAGCTTCAATCTGTGCGGGTACTCTTGCTCTTATGGCTGGTGGTGTACCAATCAAAGCTCCAGTAGCAGGTATTGCCATGGGATTAATTTCAGACGGTAGCAACTACACAATCTTGACAGACATCCAAGGTCTTGAGGATCACTTTGGTGATATGGACTTTAAAGTTGCTGGTACACGTGAAGGGATTACAGCGCTTCAAATGGATATTAAGATTGAAGGAATCACCCCTCAAATCTTGAAAGAAGCTCTTGCTCAAGCTAAGAAAGCTCGTTTTGAAATCCTTGATTTGATTGAAGCAACTATCCCAGCACCACGTCCCCAATTGGCTCCGACAGCACCAAAAATTGATACAATCAAGATTGATGTTGATAAAATCAAAGTTGTCATCGGTAAAGGTGGCGAAACGATTGATAAAATTATCGAAGAAACTGGTGTTAAAATCGATATTGACGATGAAGGAAATGTATCTATTTATTCATCTGACCAAGCTGCAATTGACCGCACAAAAGAAATCATTGCTGGTTTAGTTCGCGAGGCTAAAGTTGGTGAAGTCTACCATGCCAAAGTTGTTCGTATCGAAAAATTCGGTGCGTTTGTTAATCTCTTTGATAAGACAGATGCCCTTGTTCACATTTCAGAGATTTCATGGTCACGTACGGCTAATGTTTCTGATGTTTTAGAAGTCGGTGAAGAAGTCGATGTTAAAGTCATTAAAGTTGATGATAAAGGTCGCGTTGATGCTTCAATGAAGGCTTTGTTACCACGTCCACCAAAAGCTGAGAAAGAACACAAAGGACATTCACCATTTGGCGGACGCTTACGTGATCGTAAAGAAAAACATGACAAAATCGACTAATCACTTTTTGACTTGCTCATCTTTTGTAAATGTGGAGTTTAACGATGACAAATTTAAATGAACTTGATTTGCGTTTGCGTGCATTTGTAAACGCACCAGATAATTTTTTAGATAGCATTGCTCTTGTCAATGCTTTGCACAATATTCCTGTTTTGGCGAGTGACCAACCTTACGCTCTTGATATTGAAGGGCAAAAGGTTACGCCTGTCTTTTCTGACAAAGAAGATCTTGAAAATTTCAAAGAAGAACAAGACAGTGCCAAAACTCAAAATTGGGTTGAACGTCCAACTTTGGATGTTTTGAAAGAAGTCATTGAAAAAGGATTGACTGGAATTGGCTTTAACCTTAAAAAATCAGGTGATTTTGGGAATTCAACAATTTTTAAAAGCAGTGAATTAATCCAATTTTTAAATGCTTACACAACTATCCTAAACAAACTCATGGGAGAAGAAAATCTCGCCGCAGATGTTTTGGATAAATATTATTTAGTACCTGCTTTTGTTCACCCACGTGATGACAAGAGTTTTGATCGCATGTTTCCAACAATGTCAACACCAGAAGGCAAAAGCTATGTGCCTGCTTTCTCAAACCTTCAAAGTTTTGCTAAATGGTATAACCACAACGATTTTGGTTTGCCATTCCGTAAAGCACAAGGAAGTGTTTTAACGTGGCGCTTGGCAGATATTTACCAACCAGGACATGGCGAAAATGACATTGACGAAACGGTCGGAGTTGCCATTAATCCATTTGACGACCAACAAATCTTAGTGGATTGGTCTGAAATTGACGAAGATGAATAAAGGAAAGGAGAAGATATGGGTTGGTGGAAAGAAACCATAGATATCGTTAAGAAAAATGATCCAGCGGCTCGTAGCTCTCTGGAAATTATCTTAACGTATCCCGGTATTAAAGCACTAGCTGCACATCGTTTATCGCATTTTTTGTGGAAACATGGTTTTAAATTAATTGCTCGTATGCACAGCCAATTTTGGCGCTTTTGGACACAAATTGAAATTCACCCAGGAGCTGAAATTGCTGAAGGAGTTTTTATTGACCACGGTTCAGGGCTTGTTATCGGAGAAACAGCTATTGTGGAAAAGGGAGTCATGCTCTACCACGGTGTAACCCTTGGTGGAACAGGTAAAGATGCAGGAAAACGTCATCCGACCGTTCGTGAAGGAGCGCTTGTCTCTGCTCACGCTCAAGTCATTGGTCCTATTGAAATTGGAAAAAATGCTAAGGTAGGTGCTGCTGCTGTTGTAGTTGCGGATGTTCCTGCTGATGTCACGGTTGTCGGTGTTCCTGCAAAAGTTGTTCGTGTTCACGGTAAGAAAGATGTGGATGCTATTCATAACATGGAAGAAAATCGTGAATATTACACGTCTAAACTTGAAGAAGCACGCTATCAAAGCTTGCATTCCTCAAAACTTTAGACAACATGAACAGTTTAAACAATAGTTTAAGAATGACTATAAAGGTGGAGAAACAGACATGATAATTAAAATTTATGATACAATGACCAGAAGTTTGCGAGATTTCGTGCCGATTACTGAAAATACGGTTAATATGTATGTCTGCGGACCAACGGTTTACAACTATATTCATATTGGAAATGCTCGTAGCGTTGTGGCATTTGACACTATTCGTCGTTATTTTGAATACCGAGGCTACAAGGTTAACTATATTTCTAACTTCACAGATGTTGATGACAAAATCATCAAAGGAGCTGCTGAAGCTGGTATGGACACCAAAGTTTTTTCAGATAAATTTATCGCCGCTTTCATGGAAGATATCAAACAACTCGGTGTGAAACCAGCAACTAAAAATCCTCGTGTCATTGATTATATGGATGAAATTATTGACTTTGTGAAAGTCTTGGTAGATAAAGGTTTTGCTTACGAAGCTAATGGCGATGTGTATTTTCGCGTTGCAAAAAGCCAAAACTATGCAAAACTCGCTAATAAAACACTTGCTGACTTAGAAGTTGGAGCTAGTGGTCGTGTTGATGGCGAAGGAGAAATCAAGGAAAATCCCTTAGACTTTGCCCTTTGGAAATCAGCCAAACCAGGTGAGGTTTCATGGCAAAGCCCATGGGGAGAAGGACGCCCTGGTTGGCATATTGAATGTTCTGTTATGGCGACAACCATTCTTGGTGATACGATTGATATTCACGGTGGTGGAGCCGACTTGGAATTTCCTCACCATACCAACGAAATCGCCCAATCTGAAGCCAAAACAGGAAAAACATTTGCTAATTATTGGATGCATAATGGTTTTGTTAATGTGGATAATGAAAAAATGTCAAAATCTCTTGGAAATTTTGTAACTGTTCATGATATGTTAAAAAACGTTGATGGACAAGTTTTAAGATTTTTCCTTGCGACACAACAATACCGCAAGCCAGTAAATTTCACTGAAAAAGCTGTTCATGATGCCTCTGTTAATCTTAAATATTTGAAAAATACTTTTACATTGCCACTTACTGAAGAAGCTGATGCTGCTGAATTGGCAAAATTTAAAGCTGATTTTGAAGCTGCTATGGATGATGATTTCAATACGGCAAATGGTATTACAGTCATTTTTGATATGGCAAAATGGATTAATTCAGGTAATTATAATCAAGCAGTCAAAGATACCTTTGCTAAGATGCTTGCTGTATTTGGTATTGTGTTTGAAGAAGAAGTCTTGGATGCTGATATTGAAGCACTTATTGAAAAACGCCAAGCTGCGCGTGCCAATAAAGATTTCGCAACAGCAGATGCCATTCGTGACCAATTAGCAGCACAAGGTATTAAGCTTCTTGATACCAAAGATGGTGTGAGGTGGACACGTGACTAACAAGGTAGATGTCAATCTAATTAATGGTATTGCCCTTGCTTTTGAAGGTGACGCGGTTTATTCCATGTATATTCGTAAGCACTTGATTTTTCAAGGATTAACAAAGCCAAATCAATTGCACCGCAAAGCAACCGAATATGTCTCTGCTAAGGCGCAAGCTATGCTAATTAATCTTATGTTAGAAGCTCAGCTATTGACCGAAAAAGAAGAAGACATCTATAAACGTGGTCGCAACACAAATAGCCACACCAAAGCTAAAAATGCGGATGTCGTGACTTATCGCATGTCAACAGGTTTTGAAGCAGTCATAGGCTATCTTCATATGACTGGCCAAATCGAACGCCTCGAAGAACTAATCGACTGGTGTATTCAAGCCGTTGAGAAAATAGAAGACTAGCTATAAATAAAAATAACAGCCAGTTCTCGCATGAGAGCTGGTTTTCGTGATATAATAACACTATGAAAAACAGAGAATTTAATGAAACTAATGACATTGTTTACGGTGTTCATGCCGTAACGGAGAGTTTGACGGCTAATACAGGAAATAAACTCTACATTCAAGACGATTTATGCGGAAAAAATGTTAATAAGATAAAAAACTTAGCAGCAGAGAAAAAAGTATCCATCTCTTGGACGCCTAAAAAAACACTTAGCGATATGACAAATGGTGCTGTTCACCAAGGATTTGTTTTGCGTGTTTCAGAATTCGCCTATGCAGAATTGGATGCGATTTTGGATAAAGCTGTGCAGGAAGAAAATCCGCTCATTCTTATCTTGGACGGACTCAATGACCCACATAATTTTGGCTCAATCTTGCGAACAGCTGATGCAACAAACGTGACAGGTGTTATCATTCCAAAACACCGTGCGGTTGGTGTTACGCCAGTTGTTGCCAAGACATCAACAGGTGCCGTTGAGCATGTGCCGATTGCGCGTGTGACCAATCTCAGCCAAACCCTTGATAAATTAAAAGAACAGGGCTTCTGGGTATTTGGAACAGACATGAATGGAACCCCATCTCACAAATGGAATACTTCAGGTAAATTAGCATTAATCATCGGAAACGAAGGAAAAGGCATTTCACAAAACATCAAAAAACAAGTTGATGAAATGATTACCATTCCGATGAACGGTCATGTGCAGAGCTTAAATGCCAGCGTCGCTGCGGCAGTATTAATGTACGAAGTTTTCCGTCATAAAATCGACTAAAACCTTGTAAAGCCGAAAAAAGCTAGCCATCTATGAAAGGACTAGAACAATTGAAGAAAAAAATCCTCTTAGTTGATGGTTATAATATGATTACCTTTTGGCAGGAAACACGTCAACTGTTTAAGAAAAATCAACTAGACGAAGCCAGAAATATCTTGCTACGTAAGTTAAATAACTACGCTCATTTTGAAAATCTTGACATCATCTGTGTCTTTGATGCGCAATATGTCCCTGGAGTTCGTCAACGCTATGACCAATATAAAATTCAAGTCATCTTTACAGAAGAAGACGAGACTGCAGATTCTTACATTGAACGTACCACTGCTGAATTAAACACACCTCGTCATCTTGTTGAAGTTGCGACCAGTGATTTGAATGAGCAGTGGACAGTTTTCTCTCAGGGAGCTTTACGCGTCTCGGCCCGTGAACTCGAACAACGTGTTAATGCAGTCAAATCAGATTTGGATAAAATGTCTCAACATATTGATTTGACAACACCAAAATTACGCCCTTGGAACGACGGACAATTGGATAAATTGAAGCAATTGCTAGACGATATGTAGTTTAATCAGAAACAGACTTTTAAAAAAGAAGCTCGCACAATGTGAGTTTTTTTGGTATAATAATTTAAAATCATTTGATTATCAAAGTATTGTTTTGGGAATGAAAACTGATTTGACGGTAAAATGTCAGAAAAAATCAGTGTTTGATAGTAAAGGAAGAATTATGACTTTTAAATTAATAACAGATTCAACAGCTGATTTAGATGAAGAATGGGCAAACGCTCACGATGTTGAAATTTTAGGATTAACCATTCAATTAGATGGAAAAACATACGAAACTGTCGGTGAGAACCGTTTAACGAGTGAAGTATTGCTTGAAAGCATGAAAAATGGTGGCAAACCAACCACTAGTCAAGTTAACGTGGGACAATTTGAAGAAAGCTTCCGACATCATGCTCAAAATGGAGACAAAGTGCTTTATTTGGCATTTTCATCTGTTCTTTCAGGAACGTATCAAAGTTCGATGATTGCGCGTGATATCGTCTTGGAAGAATTCCCGCAAGCTACTATTGAAATTGTTGACACTTTGGCTGCTGCTGGCGGTGAAGGTTACTTGTCTATTTTAGCAGCGCAAGCGCGTGATGAAGGAAAATCTCTTGAAGAAGACAAAGCAATGATTATTGATATTTTGCCACGTCTAAGAACCTATTTCTTGGTTGATGACCTTTATCATCTTATGCGTGGAGGACGTTTATCAAAAACGTCAGCTATTATGGGAAGTTTGGCAAATATCAAGCCACTTTTGTGGATTGAACCATCTGGAAAGTTAGTTCCATTAGCCAAAGTTCGTGGACGCAAAAAAGCTTTGAAAGAAGTCGTTTCTCAAGCAACACAATCATTAGCACATGACACAGCCGTTGTTGCCTATGCCAATGACATTGAAGGTGCTGAAATACTCAAAAAATCATTACTAGAACATGAAGATGTTGACCATGTCCTCATCATGCCACTAGGACCAGTCATTTCTGCACATGTAGGACCAGGGACATTAGCCGTCTTTTCAATCGGAAAAGAAGCAAGATAATAGAGAAAGGTTAGAATAGTAAGTTCTAGCCTTTTTATTTATAGCTAGCCATAAGAAAATTCTATACCTAATTTCCTCCATATTCGACTGATGAAGTGATAGAATTTTTAAAATCAAAGGAGGAAAAGACATGGCTTTGACTTATGCTGTACTTGGAAGAGGTGCAGTGGGACTACGTTTTGGGCTGCTATTAAAAGAACACCTCGGTGCTCAAGTGGATTTTATTGATACGTGGGAAGAGCAAATCGACACGGTTAGAAAACAAGGTGGTGTTTATCAATCATGTGATGGTAAAAATCGTCATCTGATTCCAATTAGCATTCAGACACCAGAAGAATACCAAGGAAAACCAGATGTTTTTATCGTTTTTGATAAACAAATGAATTTATCGCAATTACTCGAACGAAGCAAGCGTTTCTTCCACGAAAATCAATATGTTTTCACAGGGATGAACGGCATGGGACATATTGAGAAAATCAATCGCTATTTTGCGCCTGAAAAAGTTTTAGCAGGAACTTGTCTGATTGGAACGGTCTTGAAAGGCGCAGGAAATGTTGATTTTATTGGCAAAGCAGGTGCTGGTTCTATTAATATTGCCGCTCAATCAGGGACGATCGATGATGTTCAAAAGCAGATAATAACTGAGTTTGAAGCCTCAAACCTCAATCCAAATCTGACTGATAATTTTTTAGGAACACTTTACACAAAAGTTGTGTTCAATTCTGTCATCAATACCATTTGTACCCTTTTTGAAATTCGTATGGGACAGTTCATTGATTACGAAGGTGCCGAAAAATTAGGACGTCAATTAATTGATGAAACTTATAACGTTGCCGAATTAGCGGGCATTACTCCTCTGAATAGTCGTGATGAAGAATGGGAGACCATTCGGTATGTTAGCGCGGAAACCAGTCCTCTGCATTATCTGTCAATGTACCAAGATATGAACAAAGGACGTCAGACAGAAGTTGATTATATCAATGGTTATATTTATGATTTAGGCAGGACTTATGATTACCAAGCCAAAACGCATGACTTTTTACGCCACTTAGTTCACTTAGCGGAAAATACCCGTAAATTCCGTTAAGCGTTTTCTATGGAAAAGAAGAAAAAATCGCTAAAAAACTTAGAAAAGATGGTAGGTAAGTGTTGACTTGGTACCACTTTTTTTGGTATCATAATAAATGGTATTGTTTACCCCATTTGTAAGGCCCCGGAACCTTTCAAATAATTCGTGGACCGGAACATCCACACTTTGTAAACAAAAACGAATTCGTATAGGAGAACTCATGAACAAAACAACATTCATGGCTAAACCAGGCCAAGTTGAACGTAAATGGTACGTTGTTGACGCAACAGATGTACCTCTTGGACGTCTTTCTGCAGTAGTTGCTAGCGTACTTCGCGGAAAAAACAAACCAACATTTACACCACACACTGATACAGGTGATTTCGTTATCGTTATCAATGCTGAAAAAGTTAAATTAACTGGTAAAAAAGTAACTGATAAAATCTACTACACTCATTCAATGTATCCAGGTGGTTTGAAACAAATTTCAGCTGGTGAACTTCGTTCTAAAAATGCTGTTCGCTTGATTGAAAAATCAGTTAAAGGCATGCTTCCACACAACACTCTTGGACGTGCACAAGGCATGAAATTGAAAGTCTTCGTAGGTAGCGAGCATACACATGCTGCACAACAACCAGAAGTACTTGATATCAAAGGACTTATCTAAGAGAGAAAGGAGTATCTATTAAATGGCACAAGCACAATACACAGGTACTGGTCGTCGTAAAAACGCTGTTGCACGCGTACGTTTAGTTCCAGGTACTGGTAAAATTACAGTTAACAAAAAAGATGTAGAAGAATACATCCCACATGCTGACCTTCGTCTTGTTATTAACCAACCATTTGCAGTTACATCAACTGAAGGTTCATACGACGTTTTCGTTAACGTTGTAGGTGGGGGTTACGCAGGTCAATCAGGAGCTATCCGTCACGGTATCGCTCGCGCATTGCTTCAAGTAGATCCAAATTTCCGTGATTCATTGAAACGCGCTGGTCTTCTTACACGTGATGCTCGTATGGTTGAACGTAAAAAACCAGGTCTTAAAAAAGCTCGTAAAGCTAGTCAGTTCTCAAAACGTTAAGAATGGCTTTACATCAATAATTACAAGCATTTTGCAAGTCTCTTGCAAGGTGCTTTTTTTGTCGTTTTTTGCTTTTGATACCTTTTTTGATACCGTGTTGGAAAACTTCTACATCTTTTTTGACTGTTATTTTACTTTGAGATAGTCTGCAAATTGCTTGATTGACTTATCCTCTCCATTAGTTGTTGAATGGCTGTAAGTATCCAAAGTCATTTGGCTACTGGCATGGCCTAGTCTTTTGGCTGTGTTGACTGGGTCAACTCCGATTTCAATCATCAAGGTTGCATGGGTATGTCTAAAACCGTGAGGGCTGATTTTCCTTAAACCATGTTTCCTGATAATTCGTGTTAGTACATTGTTGATATAGTCTGCATGTAATGGCTCTATTGAACCTGTACGTGTGCAGTAGGTGAAGATAAAATCTTGTTCGATAGAAAGAGGTGCGACTGCTAGTTGCGCTTTTTCTTTTTGGCTGATGTCTTTCCATTCCTGCAAAATAGAAATGGTCTCGCTATCTAGCTTAATCTTTCGAATTGAAAAATCGTTTTTAGTGCCTTTTTCAATAGCTTGTCCGTTTAGTCGTCCTAGGCTCTTACTGATACTGAGAGTCTCACTATGGAAATCTATATCACCCCATTTAAGAGCGTATAGCTCGCCTTTTCTTAAGCCACTATAGGCAAGTAGTCTAAACAGTGCGTAATGCTTGTAAGGCTCTTCCTGAAGGACAATGGCTAGGAACTCTTGGAGTTCTTGAACTGTCCAATAGTTTTCTATCCGCTGTTTCTTTCGCTTAGGCATGATGATTTCTGTCATAGGATTATGTTTAAGCAATTTCATTTTGATTGCAAAATCAAAGACTTTTCTAGTGTAAGACTTGATTTGCTTAATATTTTTAAAGATTTTGGCTTTTTCTGTGATAAAGTTCTGGCAGTCTAGGGGAGAGATTTTGCTGATAGGAAACTCTCCCATAACTGGCAGAATGTGGAGTCTGAACATATCAAGAGTACGTGAAGCCGTTGTCGGCTCTACCGTATCTTGGTAGGCTTGATACCACTTTTCGAAAACTTCATTATAGGATTTCTGAGAAGGCTTGATAAACTCCTCTAGCTTTCCTGAGGACTTAAGATAAATAAGTCTAGCTTCGTAGTCTTTGGCTTCCTTTCGAGTACGAAAGCCACGTTTGATATGGTCTGCACGCCGACCGTCTCTAGTCATATAGACCTTGACTAAATACAAATAGCCATTTTTGGCTTTTTTACTTGGGTATTTGTGAATGGACATTGTAATTTCTCCTTTATTTTTTAGGTTTCGAAGCTTATAAAATAAAGAAATTACGAGTTGTTACAATTATTTTTTATGCTTTTCAGCCATTCTTCTTTTGTATTCGTCAGAGTTCTCCCATGCTTGCCATACGTAGTGATAAGGTGAGTCTTCTCCCCCTGACTTGTTAATCAGAAAAGGAATTAGTCCTTGTTTTTCGTCGGCTATAAATTCCTTAATGGCTTTAACCAAAACAGGGTTAAAGTCTTTTTTGCTTGCTAGAAAGTCAATATAATCAGCTAATGCTTCTGATTGATTAATTTCTGCAAGTATCACAGCTAATTCATCACCAAAAGGCGTCCATTTGGTGATTTTGTTTTCTATGCTACTTTTTCCTTGAAGTATCTTGGCAAAACCTTTCAGAACTTCTTTAGGTGTTCCTGGGTCTACGAGATTAGGATTATCATCAAGCCCTAGCAAGTAAGGGATAGATACACCGAAAAAATCAGCTAATATTTTAGAATTTTCTATGCTAAGACTAGTTTTTCCGTTTTCATATTTTCCGTATTGAGATTGATTAGTATTGATGACTTTAGCTAGATCAGCCTGAGTTAATCCTTTGTCTTTTCGTAGTTCTTTTAGTCTATTGTACATTATATTCCCCCCCTGACATTTATTGCTTTATATAAAGCATTATATCACAAATAATCAAAATTTAACTTTTTTCTTGACATAAGTTATTTTTTAACTTAAAATAATAGTTAAAAAATAACTTTTCGAAGCTTATACAATAAAGAAAGGGGTCAACTATGGCTTACACACTAGAAGAACGAGAAACGATTGTCCGTTACGATGAAATGGATAACTGTTGGTATTTTGAGAGTAATGTTAGGAAACACATTACTAAAATCATGAAAACTATTGATAGTTGTCAGATTTTAGGTCAAGAGAAAGAAGACGACCGCATTATATGGATTCATGCTAAATTGACGAATCTTGATGATTATATGGTTTCCCCATTTGTTCGAAAACGAGTTAAACGAGAAATGACTGAAGAACAACGAGAGGAAGCAAGAAAAAGAATAGCAAGATTACATTCTAAGTCTGAAATATGATTCTACAATCACAAATAACAGATTAAAAATCTTCACCGGTATATTTACCCTAGGAAGATGTTTAAGTTCCGTAACGCTATATTACAATAAGCGTTTCAGAGCTTAAAATCGATTTTAAGAAAAAGGAGAACTCAAAATGTCAGAAGAATTTATTTTACAATTACCAAAACAAAAAGAAAAAGAAATAATAGCACGCTATGACAATATGGTTAGAGGTGCGATAGAAAAAGCCTTGAAAGATAAAGAACTTTATAAACCTATGGTTCGTATGGCAGGGTTGTCACGTTATTTGGGGGTCTCAACGACAACCATTATCAAATGGCAAAAGGCAGGTATGCCCCATATGGTTATTGACGGAGTAACTTTATACGATAAACATAAAGTCGCTCAATGGCTACAACAATTTGAGAGGTAGGAAATTTGGCATGGATAAAAATAATTTAGAAGACTTGACAGGAAAAAAGATACTTAGAAATATTTTTGGTGGTCTTCGTTTGGAATATGGGACAATTTTTCTTGATGTTGGACTGTTCACTTACATTGTGCTGATACTATCAATATTTTTCTTTTTAGTTGAACATTGGTTTTTGGGAGCTTTAACTTTTGTGTTGCATGTTCCCTTGCTTCTACTTGGGATATGGTGTGGAGAGAGATAGGAGGTGAACAGAATGATTGATTATGAAAATGATTATTACTTGATTCCTAAAGCTTTATATACTGACCCCGAATATGCTTTTTTATCAGATAGGGCAAGGTTAACCTATGCTATTTTATGTGATGAACAACGCAAAGCAGCTGAAAGAGGACAGTTTGATGAAAATGGAGATGTCTATATCGATTTTTCTAACAAAGCTTTTTTAAAACTACTTGGCTGTAGCAAGAATACTTTTCTCTATTACCGTGATTCGTTAGAGTTATGTGGATTAATAGAGTGTGAACAACGTGTATCAAAAACAAGAGGAAGTTTACCGACAAGGATTTATGTCAAGGAGATTTAAATATGCTAAAACTTTATTTTGATAATAATACTGTGAGACGTCATCATATTGAGCAATGGTTGCTTAAGCATAACATTCAGTTTCAGAGTTATGTTATTGATGATGTGACACAAACTGACCTACTTCGATTTTTCACAAAAACAGAAGACTGTTTCAGTATTTTAAAGCGCACAAGTTGGCGCTATAAGTTAGATAATCAGACAACTATGAAAAGCTTTATGGTTATGATTTTATCAAATAAGCAGAAATATTTAGAGACCCCTTTGCTAGAAACAGACACGGTTGTTTTAAGCAATGTTTTGGTAGATGATTTAGGTCAGTTTTTACCAACACAACAAAAGAAAATTAAACGTAGAGAATTACTCCGCAAAGCTGATGAAATTTCTCAAGGTCGTATCTTTTGGGAAAATGTTGCTTGTTATCGCTCTAAAGCCAACATAAGATATCTAACACTGTATCAGAATATTTTTAAGCTGACGCATACTGTAGAAACAACGACTATAGATTTCGATAGATTCTGCACTAGGTTAAAGGAATATCGTAGCTCTTATCTTCTTCCTCCAGAAAATTGGGTAAAAGCCGTTGCTGAAATTTTTGAGATTGGAGTTGATGAGCTTTTTCAAGAAAAAAATACAGAAATTTTGAAAGGATAACTATATGGCACAAACTAACAAAAGATATTATTGGATACAGTTAGCTCAAGACTTCTTTAAATCTAAAGAGATGAAACTTTTACGCAAAGTTCCAGGTGGGGATACGCACACTATCATTTACTTAAAACTAATGCTGATTAGTCTTGAAGATGGTGGTAAAATCTATTTTGATGGATTAGCTCAAGATTTAGCTGAAGAAATGTCACTACTGATTGACGAAGACACTGAAGCAGTCAGAATGACGTTGATGTTTTTGAGCAAAAAAGGATTGCTTACTCAACGTGACAACTATGAATTCTTTCTTGAGCAAGTGCCTGAAATGACAGGTTCAGAAACAGCTAGTACAAGGCGTTCTCGCAAACATCGAGAGCAAAAAGCGTTGCAATGCAACACTAATGCAACAAAGTGCAACGGAGATATAGATATAGAGAAAGAGTTAAAGAAAGATATAGAACTAGAACTAGAACTAGAGACAGAAGAAAGTTTTGTTGATGTTGTTGAAGCAAATCTAGGTCGTAGTCTTGTTAAGTTTGAGCATGAGATGATTGACGACTATTTGGTTAACAAACATATCTCAAAAGAACTTTTTTTAGAAGCTGTTAAAATTGCAGTTGCTAACAACATTCTTAAATTTAATTACATTGCTGGTGTCCTTGATAATTGGATTAAGGACGGCATTAAAACTGTAGAGCAAGTTTATCAGGCTCAACTAGATTTTAAAGCTAAAAAATCCAATAAATCAGCAAAAAGCAACGTGCCTGAATGGGTCGATAAAGACTACAGACACGAAGCGACTGCTGAAGAACAAGCTCAGCTAGAAGAATTGAAAGCTAGCATGCTTGAAAATGAAAAAGGCTCTTAGCTAAAACCAAGAGCCTAACTTAACAGTTTCAAAAGATGAAACATTAACCGCAAATCAAAAACGTGAATTGTCAAAAGCGATAAATCCATTTTATCATAATTTTTTAAAAAAGCAAAAAACGAGAGGGCCAGTGCTGGGGAGGGTTATTTACAGCCCGAAGCTGACGGCAGTACCAAACCTGTAGTAGAAACTACTACCTTTGAGCAAACTGTTACCAGTCACCCGACATCACCCTATCGTTACTTACATTTTATCATAATTTTTGGAAAAAGATAAGTCAAAAAATAGCTTTCAACCTTTTGGTTGAAAATCTTATAATACCAAGGTTTTGAAAGGTTAAAAATGAGAATAAAAGATTATGCTGACAGCAAGGGTGTTACCAGTCAGACGATTTATAAAAAAATGCGTTCCCAAAAATATAAAGACAGGCTGAAAGCTCATCTCTATCAGGATAACGAAAAGGTTGAAAATATTGATTTAGTAGGCATTAAGATACTAGAGGATTATCATTTTGAAAATGATGTTGCTGAATTAGAAGAAACCCTTAAAGTTCTTGAAGAAAAACACAAGCAAGAAAAAGAAATACTGCAATTGATAGTTGATGAACACGAACAAGAAAATGCGAAACTGGAACTAAGACTAGAGAAACACAAATCAGAAAAGAAAAACATGCAGGATAGAATAGATACATTAGTTAGTAAGCTAGACAATTCGCTTGAACAGAGATATGACTTGCTAGAATATATTAAGGCTTTGGAACGACAGAAAATTATTTTGGTTGTTATCATTGCTGTATTACTCGTTTTTCTAATAGTGATTGGCTTCACTCTTTTTTAAAGGGAATTGTCGGACAATGCGAAGCCGTCCGACCTTTGGCACTGACTAAGTGCCCTACTCGCTTCGGCGAGTATAATCGAAACTCCTCTTGTGGCTCGAGAGGTGGTTCGAAGTCGCTCCTGTATTCGGAGCGACTAGCCGTCTGCAAGACCCTTCGGAGAACGCACTTTTACGAAGTAAAGCGTAGTGCGTTACACTTTACATGGAAGTAGTGCCGACCTCTTAAGAGAAAACTAATTGTGTGGTTGCTTATTCGTGGTGGCAATTTCCGCCACCACCTCGGCGACCTTTTGAGCCGAGAAAGGAGCATTGAAATATGAGCTATGTTGTAGCTAGAATGGAAAAATACAAGTCTAATCAATTGAGTGGTATTTATAATCATAACGAACGTGTTTTTAAAAATCACTCTAACAAAGATATCGACCCAAGTCGTTCTCACCTTAACTATGAACTAACCAATCGTGACAAAACTCAAACCTATCATAAACAAATAAAGGAGCACATTAATGAAAATCGCATATCTAGTCGTGGAATTCGTAAAGATGCTGTACTATGTAACGAATGGGTTATTACATCAGATAAAACGTTTTTTGAGTCGCTAGACCAGGAACAAACTAAAAAATTCTTTGAAAGTGCTAAAAACTACTTTGCTGAAAAATATGGAGAAGCTAACATTGCCTATGCTAGCGTACATCTTGATGAAAGTACACCACACATGCATTTGGGAATTGTACCAATGAAAGATGGTAAATTAAGCTCCAAAGCACTTTTTGGAAACCGAGAAAATTTAAGAGAAATTCAAGATGAATTACCAAAATACCTTAATGAACAGGGGTACCATTTACAACGTGGTGAGGTAGATAGTAAGAAAAAACATCTAAAAACGGAAGAATTTAAAGAAAAACAAAAAATACTTAAAAAAGCTGATGAAGCCATCAATAAGAAAAACAGCGAAATTGACAATGCCAAACATCAACTAAATAACTTACAAAATGATATTGATAGTAAAAAACAAGCCCTTTCAGAACTTGAAAACAAGGAATGGGAGACTGTAGGAACTCTTGAAAGATACGAAAAAGAAATCAAGGAGCTTTCAAATTTAAAAATAGATTTAACAGAACTTGATAACTTTAACCTTGATAACCTACAAAAAAATAATCTCATCAAGCGAACATTTGACGGTAAATTGAAAATAGATAAAGAAACATTCGAAAAACTTTATCATACCGCAAAGAAGAATATATCAGATAACACTAAATTAAAACAAGAATTAAATAAACTCCAATCAGAAAACAATCAACTATCACGAAACTTATTATCTTATCGTAAAACAAGTGATGAGAACTTAATATTAAAACAGGAAAATCGGCAGTTAAAAGACAAAGTCAAAAATTTAGACAGTCAAGTAACGCTATTAAACAAAAAAGTGGCTATTTGGAGAGAGAAAGCAAAAGAATTTATGCCAAAGCCAGTTTTCCAAAACACACTTTCACTTGTCAATAGCTTAAGTCCAATAGGGTTAGCCAAGACAGTTGTTAGACAAGTTAAAAATCTTGTCGACAAAAATAGCTAGTATCACTTTTATGCCGTGAAAGCTACTTGATAGCAAGCCATGCGATTTAGACTAAATTTGACGAGTTGTCAGACTGAAGAGCTGACAACCGACAAATTAGAAAAAAATAGCATGGGTTACTTGCTGTCAAGTAGACCATGGAATAAATTAAAAAAATCAAGGAGCAAAGAAAATGACAGAAAAAGCCTTTTATTACTTTCATCATGACTTATCAAAAAAGGATAAAGGAGGAATTGAGCCAATATACACTGGGAAAAATCTCTTAAATTTATTATGGTGGACTTTTGTTCACACAGATTATAGCAATTATGTTGATATTGAATCTGATGTTCAAGATGATGTCACTAAAGCTGTTAAGGAAACAGAAGAATTTAAGGAATTTTACGAAAGCGAATTACAACTTCGTTGCATAAAACAGGAACTAAAAAAATATAATATCAAATTTGCTTACGCTACTGATAAAGAATTAGAAAGATATAATGCAGAATTTGGATATGAAACATCTGAAGAACATAAAGGAAAAATGCTAATTGGAATTGCACCTACGGATGAAGAAAACTATGTCAGAGGTTATTTGAAATTCATAGAAGATATTTCAAATGATGATACCCGTTTTGGAATATATCACAGACTCATTAAATCTGAAAAGACCATGCTTCCAATTGAGCGAATTAATTATATAAAAAACTTGACTAAAAAGAATTTAAGATAGGAGAAAGTCGAGCAACTGGGAACAGCTTTGTTCAAATTTGTTCCTAACTTAAATCATCTTAAAAGCCTTAGTGTTACTACTAAGGCTTTTAGATTGCTATTTGAATAATTTCACATAATCACTTCGAGTTGAGACAATATGGGTAATGATAACTTCCTTTTTTTCATCATTAACAAAATATAAAGCTATATAATCTTTCCCAATTGTTAAACCTCTAGTCTTATGACGTTTATCTAAAGCTTTTCCAAATCTTTCATCAGCATCAAACCCAACTTCTGGAAAAATCTCTAAAGCACTTATTTTTTGCATAATATTATCAACAATTCTTTTTGCTGATATTTCTGACTTAAAATGACTAGTGATGTATTCTTTTATTTCTGCTAATGCTTCTAAAGCTCCAGCATTATAACTAACTTTATAGTCCAAGACGTTTCCTCACTTCTTCAGCTGAATAAGTATTGACACCAGCTTCATAATCATCTATAGCTTGTTTCATTTCTCCTTGTAATTGCTTAAAAAGCCGTTCTTTCTCTAATTCTTCCTCCGTTAGTAAATCAATTTCGTTTGTGACAACAACATTCTGTAGAAATAATCTTAAAGCATGTGATAATGTCAAATTCTTTTTATTTAAAACTTCTTTAGCCTCACTTACTAATTCTTTATTAGCTTGAAAAGTGACGGCTCTATTTTTTTCTGCAACTACCATTTATGTAACTCCTTTATGTGATTTACTTAATTATCTCATATATATAAAAAAAGTCAATAAAAAAGGCTCAACGTAATTGAGTGAGATTTCATTATTTTATAAGCTCCGAAACTATAGAAAATTGATACCTTTTTGATACCGTTTAGGTTTAAATATTTGTCTATAAATAAGATTTCTAGTGATTTTTTGCTTTAGAAACGTTGATTTTAAAGGGATTTGACTTTAAATAATGTAGTGAACCAAAAACCAGGTCTTAAGAAAGCACGTAAAGCTAGCCAGTTCTCTAAACGTTAGGAAACGACTGCAATACAGCATTTATCAACACTTCATAGTTCACACCACTTTTCACACCATTACTTTTTAAGATTACGGTAGGCGATTTCTCCGACAGCCATTGGGATGACATTTGAAGTATTAACATAAGCTCTGGTAGTGATAGTATCACTGTGAGTTAATGCTTCTGAAATAGCTTCAAGTGATGTTCCGGCTTGCTTAGCAAGTGTAGCGCCAGTATGTCGTAATTTATGCGGTGTAGCATGTACTAAATTCAATTCGCCAAGTTTGATTGTTGTATCGGTAAGTGTTAAGTTTGACATAATAGTGTTCTCCTTTGTGGTTTCAAAATGGTCATCTTTTCTAAACGTACATAGAATTGTCTTTGAGCCATACTCTCCCAAGGGATTTCAGCGAAACGTTCAACGGATTAGCTCTAACGCCAGATGTCTCAAGGGTTTAGCTCTACTTTCGTGTACGTTCGTACCCCCTATTAGTAATGGGGTATTCTTAGGGTAAGCTTCGCCCGTCCAAGCACGGACACGCTAATATGGGCTACCGTGTACCATACACTCGCCCATAGCGTTGTGCTTCTAGCCGTGCTCACTTCCCGAATAATTTTTTCTTTTTTGCCTTCTCTAAATCTTCAATCTGTTTACTTAACTGTTCAACACGAATAGCTAATACCTGTTTCTGTTGTGTTAAGTTAGTTACTCTTTGACTTAATCGTTTTAGTTGAACAGTTAGGCGATTAATTTTTTGGTTAATGGATAAAGGGGAAGCTCTACTCGGTGTAACTAAACAGACGATTATTAATTACGAAAAAGGCACTACCGAACCAAGTTGGGAGCGCCTTGAAGATATAGCAAAAGCCTTGAAAATTGATGTTGATGAACTTTTTCCTTACAGTGAGCTTGGAGAAAAGAAGGGAGATTTGAAGTGGGCAGAGCATTTGGAGAGATTAGCAAATAACTTTCAGTATGCTCGTATGGCAGAAGAAGAATTACTGTTACAAAGTCTTTTTGATTACTCAAAATTTCAGCGAGAGGTGGAGCAAAAAAATTATACAAAAGAGCAGCTCAATCAAGCGTTAGAATTGGAAAGCAGTAATACCATGTCTGATGAGGATAAAATCGATCTTATCACCCTTAAATATGAAAAAGATATTCAGAAGAAAACAGACAATCTCATTGCGTTATATAAAGACCAATCAGACAAAGAACTTGATGTAATTCGATTTGAAAAGACAAGTTTATAAAGAATTAAAGAGTAATAATTATAGTATAATGAATTTGATTGAATCAAGGGAGGGAAGACAATGAGAACATATGCAGATAAAGATGAACTTAAGGAAGAAGTATTAAAATCATGTAAAAAGTATATTGCTGAATTCAATGAAATTCCCGAAGATCTGAAGGATGTAAGAATTGATGAAGTTGATAGGACACCGGCGGAGAATCTAGCATATCAGGTTGGATGGACTGCTCTAATATTAAAATGGGAATCAGATGAATTGAGAGGTTTAGAGGTTAAAACACCTACTGAAACCTTTAAGTGGAATCAACTTGGGGAGCTCTATCAGTATTTTACTGACACCTATGCTGGTTTAACAATTAAAGAACTCACAGCTCGACTCAGTGACAATGTGTATGCTATATGTAATATGATTGATTTAATGGGTGAGGAGGTCTTATTCAAACCTCATATGCGCAAATGGGCTGATGGGGCAACCAAGAATGCGGTCTGGGAAGTTTATAAGTTTATTCATATTAATACTGTAGCTCCTTTTGGGACATTCAGAACCAAAATTCGTAAGTGGAAAAAATTTGCCTTAAAGTAATTCGCTAAAAATTTAGAAAGCATGACGATGTAGAAAAAGTGGTATAGAAGATGATTGAATAGGGGCTACCATTCTAATAGACCCAACTGCGTTTTAAGCAAAAAACAGCCTAGGAACATTGATTTCATAGGCTGTTTAAATATTTTTAACTTAATTCCACAAGTGTAAGATGTGTGTATATCTGTTAGAAGTATTGGCTTAATCGCATTCTTGGTTTTTCAAATATGGATAAATTGAGTGATTATCATACTCACCTGATAACTGAAAATTGCTCATTTTCTATAATAACTGCGGTCTGATTGTCAATCGGTAGTAAATCCAATTTTTCAGCGTATGTATGAATAGTTTCAGTGGTACTTTCTATGAAGGGAAATTCGTTATTATGAGGAAGCAAGAACTTGTTCCAGAGATTGAGACCAGTATAATCCTTTAATTCAGTTGCAATGTTTGGGTTGTCCATTATAGAATTATACTCAATATTTTCAGAAGTAATGATTGCTCCTGCAGATTCTCCTATATAAAGCATTCCTTCTGCCAATCTTTGTTTAATGAGTTCTATCAACTTCTTCTTTTTTAATTCCTGTAACAGATAGAAAGTATTTCCACCAGATATACAAAGACAATTACAAGAAGCGATAGCTAGGTCACACTCTTTCTTATTTTCTTGAGCGATATCTAGAATATCGACCATAAAGCCAAGGTTTTCAAGAGTTTTTATTCCTTCATCAATATATCCAGTATATTCTTCTACATTACCTGCGGTTGGAATAAATAGGATTCTTGAATCATAATCTTTTAAAAAATCTTTTAGCTGTTTCTCAGTTCCAGCTATATAAGATGTTAGAAAAAGTTTCATGTGATAACCTCCATTTCTGAATATACTTATCAAAGATATTATACCACATATTCTATCGCTTTTTCCAATTAGATAAACCGCCATTTTGAGTAACATAAAAGTCTAGAAATGTTGATTTCATAAGCTTTTCTTTAAAACTTAATTCTTTAACTTCAGTGATTAACAAGTATTTTATCAAATAATTCTTCTAATTTTCCTAGGTCTCCATAGACTGTTCCGTCCATATAAAGATTATAGATATCATCATCTTGTTCCACCCGTACTTGTGCAGAATATCCTTTTGATAGTGCTAAAGAACGAATGACTTCTCGTTGAGTTCGCCCATTACCCTCTCGAAAAGGATGAAAATAATTGAGGTTATCAAGGATTTTTGCTAACTGCTTAATAATCTCATCTTTTGAGTTTGCAGTTTGATGATAGGTGTGAATGAGGTTATTCATATAGGTTTCGGCAGTATTAAAAGATTGTATTGGCATAAAAGGATTACCACTTTTTGAAATATTCACCTTGCGATATTGCCCTGCCCAAGTATAGACATCTTGAAACAAATAGTTATGAATAGCCAAAATATCACTAATAGAGTAGACTTCAATGGCTTTTAAACGCAAATCAGCAAGCCTTCTAGTAACGAATAGGTGTTCGCTCCGATAGGCTTCAATAGTAGTAATATTTTGTTTGTTGATTAAGACGGTAGAATTTGGATAAGTATACTGATTATTAGGGTCAATATACTCGTAACTTTCGTATTGATTTTTAACCAATATTTAATTCCTTTCGTCTATTGATAACATAAGTTTTTAAATCAATCACATCTTGAACGGTAGGTTCATAATTTTCAATCATTGATGACCCAATAGCATACCAGATAGTATCAAAGTCTGAAAAGTTATCAAAGGGAACCCCTAGAATTGTTAGTTTTTCTTTGTTTACATCAAGAGTCATGGTAAACCTCCTTGTATAATATTGCCTCTATTACACTATATTATACCATAAACTCGTTATATTTACACGAAGGGATAGAGACTAAAAGATATATCATATTAAATGTAGATTTATGGTAAAATAGTTTTATTATGAAAAGAAATAATAGAGGTGTAGCATGGAGCCATATATTACAGAAGCTTTAGTAAAAGCAGGGATTGAGTTGGGAACTCTAACATTTAAGGGAACAACAACACTAGTGAACAGTAAAATTCAATCATTAAAGGAAGAACGTAACGCCGATAAATTACGAAATACTTATGATGAAATTGTAAATGAGTTGCTTTCGGAACGAGAACAGGCAATCAGAATTGCTCAGGCATATAAAGAAGAATATGAAAAAGTACATATTGATGATAAAGATATTGAGTATTTGCACAACACTTTAGAACGGGTTATTTCTCTGCTATCTTCATTTATTAGTGTTGAAGATGGGAAAGAAGATTCAATGAAACAATTAGTTGCTTTACTTAATAAGGATACTTTGAAGACTATGCAATTATTGGGATTTAATTACAAGGAGGCAATAGGAGAACCTCTAACGGAGGTTTGCTCAAATGCTATAAGAAATAAATTAGGAGGTCTATCATCTAAGAAAAACGTACGTAACAAAAAATAATTTAACTAATGGTGTGAACTTTTAGTATTTATCAGCTCAATTCATGTATTTTGGGGATAAAATTCACACCATTTAGATGAAATTAGTTGAAATTTATTGAAATAACGCTTTCAGAAAAGCGCAAAAAGCATTGATATTAAAGACTTTTGAAATTTGTTCAAACAAAATTTGTTCAAACCAGGTCTTAAAAAGCTCGTAAAGCAAGTCAATTCTCAAAACGTTAATCAATACGATTATATCAACGTTTCAAGACATTCAAGGTTTTTATCTTGGATGTTTTTTTGTTTCCAAAAGCTGAAGAGCTGTCGTATTTGTTAAAAATCGGCAATATAAGTCCTCTGTAGTGCATAATAAACTTTATGATAGGAAAAAATTAAACATAAGAAGATATACCTGCCGTTAAGGGTTGGAAATACCACTTGGAGTTAATACTACTGCAGTAAAAAATGCTAAAAATAGTTGACAGTTTATCTTAAGTTTAGTATACTGGATGAGCTGTCGCAAGAGA
>ERZ1026894.178-NODE-178-length-48190-cov-9.923091_pt1 | contig 48190 bp, 77 predicted proteins | sample MGYA00380177_ERZ1026894 | MGnify/ENA primary metagenome ERZ1026894 (study PRJEB33269, sample SAMEA4719813) | human gut metagenome | biome: human-associated habitat; feature: organic feature; material: feces | place: Cameroon | collected 2013-10 ... | reverse complement strand
TTAGCATGTAACAGGAGGAAGAAAAGTGCGCTTACGATTATTAGACCGTTATGTACTGAAGGAGCTTTTATACCCCTTCGTTTTCGGCATTGCTGCTTTCTCCAGTATTTTTATTGCCAGCACAATGCTGTTTAAAATTACGCAATACATGACTAAATACGGTGCTCCGCTGGAGACTGTAGCACGTTTATTTATGTATAATCTGCCGGAGATCATCAACTACACCTTCCCGATGTCTATGCTGTTGGCGGCGCTGATGGCCTTTGGCAAGCTTTCCGGTTCCAGTGAGATTACGGCAATGAAGGCCGGTGGTATCAGCTACTACCGTATTGTTGCACCTGTGCTGGTGGTAGGTTTTATTGTCAGCATGTTCTCTGTAATTTGGGCAGAAAAGGTAGTGCCTACGTCGAAGGCGACGGCGTCACGGATCCTTAACGAGGAAATACGCCACAATACGCGTCCGACAACGCAGGACCATATTATTATCAAAACTATCAGCGGTGATACCCAGCGTGTAACATATGCTAACAGATTTGATGAAAAGCTTGGCAAGATGACCGATATTACTATTGAAGAGTTCAATAAGGGCAAGATTTCCCGCATTCAGACTGCTAAGGAAGGCTACTGGGAAAACGGCAGCTGGCGTATTGTAGATGGCAACGTGTTTGCGTTGGATGACAAGGATGGCGTACAAAGCAGTGCCAAATTCAAGGAACAGATTATTCCTTTGAACTTCTCGCCTAAGCAGATTTCCTGGGAGCAAAAGGAGCCTGAGGAAATGACTATCCGCGAATTACGCGAATACATCAGTATGCTGGAATCCCAGCATTCCTCGGCAGCACGTCAATGGTGCGAAATCTTTATGAGAATCAATATTCCGCTGGCAAGCTTCTTCTTTGCTATGATTGGCGCCTGCCTGGGTACTCAAAAGCAACGTACCAGCTCTTCTATTGGCCTTGGCATCAGTATTATCGTAATATTTATCTATTACGCGGTAATGACCTTTACTACTGGCCTGGGCAAGGGTGGTGCAATGCCGCCGCTGCTGGCCTGCATGCTGCCTAATATTCTTTGCTTAGGCGCAGGTCTTTATCTGATGAAAAAGAAAAATGCCTAAATAATTTAGATGAGTGAGTCATGGAGGTGAGTACTTGGTAGGTATAAGATTAATTATCATTATGGCCGTTGTAGGTGGCCTGATTGCCTATCTTGCCGATAAAATGGGCAGTAAAATAGGCAAGAAGAGAATGTCGGTATTTGGCCTGCGTCCAAAGCATACGTCAATATTACTTACAGTACTCGGCGGTACCATTATTGCTGTTCTGACTATCAGTGTTATGGCAATAGCATCACAGAGTGCGCGTACAGCCTTGTTTGGCATGGAAAAAATTCAGCAGGAGCTGCTGCTTTTAAACAAAGAAAAGGCAGATACGAATGCTGCACTTGAGCAGGCCAAAGGCAAGGTTAACGAGCAGAACAAAAAAATCAGTGAGCTTGATGCTAAAATCCAGGAAGCAGTTGCCGAAAATGATGCAATGGAAATCAAGCTGGCCCAGGTTAATGACATGTACAGCCAGGCACAGAATGAGGTAAATTCGCTTACACATTCCAAGCTGCAGCTGACGAATGAAATTGACGAGCTGGAAAAAACTACGGAGGCTTTGCGTAAGGGTATCATCAATATGCGTGAAGGCCAGGTTTATTACCGCGCCGGTGAGGTTGTCTTTGCTGGTGTTATGCGTGGCGGGCTGAAGCATGAAGAAAATATGATTCAGATGAACTGGCTGCTGCAAAATGCTAATGAAGCAGCATTGCAGCGCTTGGGTGTCATTCACGATGAGCAAAAGCCTCTGCAGGCTATCTGGATTGGCAAAAATGTTGTCGATAATGCTGTAGCAAGGCTGGATAAAAGCAAGGGTAATATGCTTTTCCGTATCCGTGCCGTTGCCAATATCATAGTTGGCGAGCTGGCAGTATGCGATATTGAAATGGTAGATAATCAGTTCATTTATCCTGACGGAACCTTGATTTTCAGTGAGCAGTATAATCTTGGTAATAACGGCCCGAGCTATGAAAGCGTGCTTATGGAATTCCTGACACAGATTAACCATAATGCGGTAAAGGCCGGTGTGCTGCCTGATCCGATGACAGGTAAGGTTGGCAGTATGGATGCAGCTACGATGATTGAAGCAGCAAATTCGATGCGTCGCACCAGAGGCAGCTTTATTCTGCGTGCTTATGCTAAAGGCGATATTACGACAGCCGGACCTGTAAGGGTAAGGCTGGAGGTGATTCCGGTCAATGAGTAGTTATCTTGGCGTAGATCCGGGGCGCAGCAAAACAGGATTGGCATTAGTTGCCGCTGATGGCAAAATCCTGAGCCTGCATATTGCGATGACGGATAATCTTGCTGCAGAGCTGCGACAGTTTGTCGGTTCAGCTCAGCTGCAGGGAATTATCATGGGCAACGGTACCAATAATAAGGCGATAGGTGCAGTTTTGCGCGAGCTTTATCCGGACTTATCGCCAGAGCTTGTCGGTGAAGCATACAGTACGGAAGAAGCTCGTAGCCTGTATTGGCAGGAAAATCCTCCTAAGGGCTGGCGCAGGCTGGTGCCGTTAGGTCTTTTGGTGCCGTCGGAACCGCTTGATGCATATGCTGCTGTTGTGCAGGTACGCAGATGGCTGAAGAAAAATGAGGAAGTAAATTAATGAATAAGCTTGGCGATTTAAGCTGTAAGGAATTTTTAACTGAGCTTGCAAGCGCCGCGCCCGCCCCTGGCGGTGGCGGCGGCGCTGCTATGGCCGGCGCGTTGGCGGCAGCACTTGCTTCCATGGTTGCCAATCTGACAATTGGCAAGGAAAAGTTCGCTGACCGCGAGCCGGAGGTCAAGGAGCTGCTGCAGCAGGCGGAAGCAGAGCGTGTACGTCTTTTGCAGCTGGCAGACGATGATGCCGCTGTTTTCAACAGCTTTATGAGCTGTTATAAGCTGCCCAAGACTACCGACGAAGAAAAGGCAGCACGTACAGCGGCTATCCGTGCTGCAGCAAAGCAGGCAGCAACCGTACCGTTGAACATTGCCCGCAGCTCCTTTGCTGTATTGCAGCTTGCGGACAGGCTTGTAGTGGCAGGAAACCCCGGCGTGATTACTGATGGTGCCTGCAGCGGCCTGCTGGCACGTGCTGCATTGCGCTGTGCGGAGTACAACGTACGCATTAACCTGGGACTTACTAAGGACGAGGCTTGGAATGCACAGGTTGCAGCAGAGCTTCAGCAACTGCTGGCAGATGCTGAAGTGCTGGAAAACAGCTTGCTTGCAGTAACGGATAAAGCGTTGCAATAAGGCTTTATTGCTTGGTGCGGTAGAAGTACTTGACGTAAGCGTGTTTTTAAAGTATAATAAAATTCTGATGGAAAGGTGGCCGAGTGGTTGAAGGCTCTAGTCTTGAAAACTAGCGAAGGTGCAAGCCTTCCGTGGGTTCGAATCCCACCCTTTCCGCCATTTTATGCGGGTTCCGGCAATCGCTGAAACCTTGACCACTAAAAAACTAGCGACGTTTGACTACTAGTTGACCACTCACGTTTTTGGGTGGTCTTTTTTGTTGTATGCATGTAGTTTAAAAGTATTTATGCTAAAATCTGCTTGCATAAATTACAAAATTGAGTTAACATAGCTACAAAAAATAAGGAGGCTATGTTATGAAAGCACATGTGCAGTATTTTTGCGGTCATGAAGCTGATGTTGATTTAGTCGGCAGTGCTGCTGTCCGCCAGCAGAAGCTGGCTGGCCTGAAGAAATCTCTTTGCGCTGCATGTCTTGCAGAAGCATGGAATGCCTGCGTTGCTGGTTGCCTGCCACGTGAGATGTCCATTGATCAATGGGAACGCGAGTATCCTGATTGTCGCCGGATGAAGGTGGATGCAGAAAAAGGTACCGTGATTGCCTGGGTACCGGAAAACAGAGCATAAAAAAATACCCCGCTGCAAGGCGGGGCTTTTTTATGTTTATATGATGTTAGCCAGGGTTTCCGCTGCGCGCTCATCGTCACCAGGCATTACGTGGCTATAGGTGTTGAGCGTCAGATTGGCAGTGCTATGGCCGAGGCGCTGCTGAACCGTCTTATAGCTGGCACCGTGCTGCAGCAGGAGCGAGGCGCTGGTGTGACGCAGGCTGTTGAGGCAAAAATCTTTCGGCATATCTGCGTTTTTGCCGTAGCGTTTGACGAGCTTGCTTATTGCGTCGGGGTTGAGTGGTCTGCCGTGCTCTCCCGGGAAAAGTAGGCCGTATGGCTGCCACAGCGCGTCGCTCATGGCCTGCAGTCGGACGGTCCTTATCTGTGCCTTGATAAGCGGAAGAATCGCCTTAGGCAGGCTCACAGTGCGCCAGCTGTCCTCTGTTTTAGTGCTTGCCCCAATCTCACCGCCGCCTTTAATGCGCAGGTTGGTCTGCCGGACGGTAAACGTGCACCGCTCCAGGTCTACGTCCTGATAACGTAAACCAAGAATCTCACTGCGTCGCATGCCGCTGGTGGCTGCAAGTTTGATGAGCAGCTGGTGCGCGGGATCAGTGATGACGGAGAGCAGCTTTGTTACCTGTGCCTGGGTAAGAGCCACCCACTCACGCTTGCGGGTAACCTTTGGCTTTTTGATTTGCAGCATGGGATGCTTGGCGAGCACTCCGTCAATGACTGCTTGTGTAAGCAGAGCCTTGAGCGTTACATAGATATGCTCAACGGTGCGGCTGGCAAGCTTTGAGGAAAGCGTGGCTATAAAGTCACGGATGTTGGCTGGCTGCAGATTGCAGAGCGGGAAGTCGCCAAGTTTCGGCTTGATGTGTACCCGGATGTGTGACTCAATCGTCGCCCAGGAATTTTTGCGTATGGCTGCGTGCTGGACAGTCAGGTAATGGTCGCACCAATCTTTGAGCAGCATGCCGCTGCTGTAGGTCCCGCTGCGTTTGGCAATCTTGAATTCCTGCACCTTGCGGTCAAGCTCTGCAGATGTTTTTGCCGTAAAGTAGTACTTTTTGCCGAGGTACGTCACTGTGGTGGCGTAGCGGCCGTCTGCGCGTTTCTTGTATTTTGCCATTGTGAAAAACCTCCTTGTGTGATATAATGGAGGTGCAAAAAATAACCGTTGCAAGTTTGATTTTGCACCTTGCTCTCTTTCGTGGTGGATTGAGAGCACCATCCGCCTGTGCTGGGAACACAGGCGGTTTTTTATTTATTTTTTATATTTGATTTCATGCTGTTCGAGCGGATGCCCGCAAGCACAGCTGATTTCCAGAATATCGTTCTTATTTTTTATAGCAGCTAGTCTGCAAATATTTTTTTGACGGCAAAAGCCCATAATACCTGGACTTAGCACTTCTATGTCGTAATTTTTGCAAGTTATACTTTTGATTCTAGAATTTCTTTGTGCAATTTCGCTTGCCATGTTGGCTGCCTTTTGCTCATAAAATGGCTTTAATGCCTTAAAAACTGCATCTCTAATGAATGGGTTGACATATTCTGCAGTATTCATGTTGTTAGCTTTATTTCGTTTGGTATTTAGATCTTCCCATGCGGCATTACATTCGTTGAAAATTTGAGCGTGCTTTTGCATTTCTGATTTTGAGTAATGCTCACATGTCAATGTTTTACCATTTTCAGTTAACCAATGCACAACGCAAGAACCTAAATCTATAAAATCATAAGGATCAGATAAAGTATAGGCTGGCGACTGTTCTGTAATGTGACGCATTGCCTTATCTTGTGCTAAAAGCGCATTGAATCTATTTACAGCTTCATTTGAAATATCTATGGCATTAGATATTTCTGCATCTAATTTATCAACAAGAGCAAGTCTAGCTGATTTCATAGTTTGCTCAGCCGTTTTTCCGTTAATAGTAATGCCGTTGAATTGTTCTATTGCAGGTGGATCAAGCCGCCAAATTCCATACTCATCTGTATAAGCCAGCGCAGCGCTCGGGACAAGTGCTACTAAAAGCAAAGAAAATAATATTTTTTTCACATTGTCACCTGCTTTCGTAAAAATATTCTCTTGCTTCACACTTTCTTTACTTAAAAAACTTTCCCTTGTAATAGTTGTGTGGTAAACTATTTATAGAGTAAAAATGTTGTTGTCGTCACTTCGGTGGCGACTTTTTTTGTTTGTGGGGAAGTTTCAAGCGGTGGCGGCAGTTTCTTCTGCCGCCAGAATACCTAAGATAAAAAGATATAATTCCACCTGAGCGTCCTCGTTTAATAATTCGAGTCGCTCACTGTCCAAGATTAAAACACCTCCTTTATTGGTTCCGCAGGTTTTTGGGATTTGAAAGCAAATCCTCAAAATATTCACGAGCGCGCTGTTGCGCTGCAGGACTAAGTTTGTTGTATGCATCAATGATTGCATTGGTATTATCTCCTAGCTGCTCCCATCCCATTATTACTGCCGGGCTAATTTGCAAAGCTTTTGATAGTGCTGCTATTTTATCACGGCGCATGTTAGCGATGTCGCCAGATTCCCATCGGGATATTGTTGCGGGAGATACTTTAACTTGTGATGCTACTTCTTCCAGCGTTAGGTTTAACTCTAAGCGCCTAGTTTTGAGTATATCCTTGACTTCCATTTTTTCACCTCGCTTATTCGCTTAATTAGAAGATACCACACTTTTTGCGAAAAAGCAATAAAAATTTGCGTTTACGCCTTGACTTTTGCGTTTACGTAAGCTATACTTGTTTACGCAAACGCAAAAGAACGGAGGTGAATGTAATGCTTGACAAGGCTAAATTTAAATACTTTGTTGCTACCAAAAATTTAACCCTTTCTGATTTAGCAGTTAAAATGGGCATGAACCCTGCTACTTTAAGCAAAAAGCTGAACGGAACGACCGACTTTTCGCGTCATGAGATTCAGCTTTTTAAAGACATTATAGGCTTGTCTGAATCCGAAATGTTAAGTGTTTTTTTTGCTTAAAAATTTGCGTAAACGAAAAAACCATATCACGGAGGTAATGAAAATGAATAAAGGAAGTGCAACATGAACGACATGCAAACTTTCGACAGTCCGGAATTCGGACGTCTCCGTATCATCGAGCAGGATGGCGCACTGTGGTTCATCGGCAAAGATGTAGCCGACGTTCTAGAGTATAAAAATCCCAGCAAGGCGATTCCTCAACATGTTGATGCAGAAGACAGACAGAAACAAAATGTACCAACTGCCCAAAATGGGAAGTTGGTCGCAGCAACATGGCTCATCAACGAGTCTGGTCTGTACTCTCTCATCCTCTCGTCCAAGCTGCCAAAGGCCAAGGCCTTTAAGCGCTGGGTGACGAGTGAGGTCTTGCCGGCAATCAGAAAGACCGGCAAGTATGAAGCCGCAGCGCAGGCGATCCCCATCAATGATGAGCCTGTCACGGACTTCACGCAGCTAGAGTTCGACCAGCGCATCCGCATCGCGGCAATCATTGCAAGTTGTCGCCGCGAACGGCTGCAACTGGTGGCGAAGGTGCTTTCCCTCGACCTTGATGAAATGGCGCCGCTGATGCCAGCTCACATCACTGAGGCAGAGCAGGCCGCGTACCAGTACATCTCCAGTATATATGACTCGCTGGAGCGCGACACGCCGATAGGGCGTTTTTACAACGACTACACCAAGTGGTGTATGGAACAGAATCTGCTGCCGCTGACGAAGCCGGGCGTCACGAAGGTGTTCAAGAAATACTTTCCGGTGGCCACCGTTGCGACAGCTTACTATGAAAACGGCACCCGCGTGCTGGGGTGCTGCAGATGTTATCGAAAGATAGGGAGGTGACAATATGAACCAAGAAATCAGAACACAGGTGGTTATCAAGGTGGCCAATCTGGATCCGAAGGTGCAGCGTCTGCTGAAAGCGTATGAAGAATTCAAGGCAGCCGCTAACGACTTGCAGGTGGAAACCTGGAAAGAGTGCATAGAAGTACATGTAGAATAATAGCCCGCACAGAAAAGCGCAGGCTGTAAGGTGATTATTTGTACTGTTTAAGAACTGCGTTGATGCAGCGAACTATAGATAAGGTTATAGCTACTTCTAATTTGTCAGCAGCCATTATATCGTTTCCGCTTCTCAGGGCACGAACGAAATCTTGGCAACCGCCTTTTAGGTTGAGCTTGCTAACCTCAGCAATACAAATTTCTTGAATCTGTTTTTCAGTAAGCATTCAAATCACCACCTTTCTATAAGGTCTATTATATCACGGAGGTGACTCACGGGATGCAATCGTTCAATCCGAATGAGCCGGTAAAAGCAATAATTGCGGCGCTGCATGAAGCGCGCGTGCCAATAGCGGCTATCGACAATGTTTTTAAATTAGTCAAAGCGGATATAAAGAATCATACAGTTCCTTATAATCCAAAGGAGGCGACACATGGAACCTATCGCTGTAACTCTCGACAAGGCCTGTGAGCTAACCAATATTGGGAAATCCTCGATGGTGAAGCTTATGCAGGATCCAAAGTTCCCGGTCTTTAAAATCGGCAATAAGTCGGTTATCCCAGTAGCTGGCTTGAGAAAGTATATTGAAACTCTGGGTGCTGAGCACTATGGAGTCGTTTAGGAGGCGGATGGTATGAAAAAGGTCTTATTTGTTCTGCTGATGGCCTGCTGTGTATGGCAGGCGTGGGAATACACCCACCCTCAGCCGGTAGACCGCTACGTGGTCAAAGTTACCGTCGCTGATGGTGACACCCTTTGGCATCTCGTTAGCAACGTGATGGACCGTGAGGGTGACAAGCGGGATGTCCGTGAGGTCATCCACTACACCAAAGAAATCAGCAACCTGAAGGGCGACCTGTATCCTGGGGATGTTATCCTCATTCCCATTGAGGCATCTAAAAAATGAGAACCGATGACCGTGGCGTCCATTACGTAGATTGCATGTTTTGCGGTCAAGAATGGATAGTGAGTCGCTTTGTAAAAGAACCGTATGCGTGCCCTTATTGCAGGGCTATGTATAAAAATTTTAATCCACCACAATCAAAAAAGAAAGGTAAGGTGCAAAAACATGATTAGAACTAAAACATCGGCATTCTGCCAAAAGCTTACGCTTGAGCTGCGCAGTGTTATAGCGCAAAAAGAACTGCTGGAACGCTGGAACATGGACGAAGCGCTTATTGATGATATGCTCGATGAGTACAAGAGTCTCGTTAACCGCATGCAGGCGATTATTAGAGAAATGAACAACTTGTGTACTGATGAATGGAGTGCAATTTATCAAGAGCAGCAGGAGTTGGCTAAAGCTGAGGCTTTGAGTGAGGACTTTGCTCCTGCTGCTGATGGTTCCGGTATGCCGTCAGATGGCGCTGGTATGCCAAACGATGGCGTTTGCAAGGAGGCTGAGTAATATGGCTAACGTATACGAGCTTGATGCTAAAATCTCTAGCTGCATCCAGCTGGATGAAGAACACGTTGTCAGTGTTGATGACGGTGAAATCCTGAACCTGCAGCAGTTCGAAGCTCTGCAGATGGAGCGCGACGCTAAAATCGAAGGCATGTGCTGCTACATCAAAAACAAGCTTGCTGAGGCCGATGCCATCGACGCCGAAGCCAATACGCTCAGTCATCGCTCCGGTGTAATTAGAAAAGAAGTCGAGCGCTGCAAGGCTTATCTGGCCGGTGCACTGTACGGCGAGAAGTTTGAAACTCCCCGCTGCAAGATTAGCTGGCGTAAGTCGGAAATCTGCAACGTACTGTCCTTGGAAGCAATTCCTGATGAGTACAAGCGCACCAAGGTTACTGTTGATGCTGATAAGACGGCAATTAAGAAGGCCATCAAAGCCGGCGCTGAAGTTCCGGGTGCTGAGGTTATTCAGAAGCTGAATATGACTTTGAAGTAAGGAGTGATTTTATGGGAACACCTGTATTGATCCTGGGTGCGTCCGGCGCAGGCAAGTCCACGAGCCTGCGCAACTTTGAGCCGACGGAGGTTGGCGTGTTTAACGTGGCAAGCAAGCCGCTGCCATTCAAGAAGCGGCTGAACGTCGCAAACCATGCGACGTATCAGGTCATCCAGAAAACGTTGGCGAAGAACAACTTGCGCTGCTACGTTATCGATGACTCGCAGTACCTCATGGCGTTCAATATGTTTGACCGTGCGAAGGAGGTCGGGTACCAGAAATTCACCGACTGTGCGTTGAATTTCTACAATCTGCTGGCGCTGATCCGTGACCATACAACCGATGATACCATCGTTTATCTCCTGCATCACACGGAGCGCGATGATACTGGTCACATCAAAGCTAAAACTTCTGGCAAGATGCTGGACAATCAGCTCACTCTGGAGGGTCTGTTCAGCGTCGTACTGTTGGCTGAAACTAATGGTAAGGAGCACTGGTTTACTACGCAGAGCAATGGCCACACAACGGCAAAGTCTCCGATGGAAATGTTCGCGCCGAAGATTGACAATGACCTGAAGGCTGTTGATACGGCTATACGTGAATATTATGGATTTAATGATAATGAGGAGGCAAAGAAAAATGAAAAAGCTTAACTGGGGAAATGTTGACGCAGCAAGCGACAGCTATGCAGCGCCGCCTGCTGGTGGTTATGTACTGGTAATCTGTGCCGTCGAAGATCACGCAGATAAAGAGTACCTGAAAATTTACTGCGATATTGCAGGCGTAGCAGACAAGGCTAACGAGCAATTTGTTGGTTATTATGGCCAACGCAAGGAACGCAGCGGTGATAAAATTCCGCTGTTCAGCTTCATTCGCAGCTACAAAGATTCTGCACTTGGTTTCTTTAAGGCATTCCTGGTGGCGCTGGAAAAGAGCGGTAACTCTGGTTTTGTGGCTGACCGCTTTACTGGCAATGAGCAGCAGTTCTGCGGCATGGTCATTGGCGCTGTGCTGGGGGAAGAAGAATACGTCTATAATGGTAAGCTGCGCACGCGTCTGAACGTGGAACATTTTTGCTCCGTAGAGCGCATCCAAAAAGGCGATTTCAAGATTCCGGAGCTTAAAAAAGTAGATCCGGCGGCAATGCCTGCAGCAGCTCCTACATCCAGCATGGACAGCTTTGGTACTAACGTACCGCTGCTCAGTGATGAAGAGATCCCTTTCTAAGTCCGAGCTGCACCTGGACGATATTCGCCCTTACCTTGTGGGAGCCAAACAAAAAGGCGCCCACATTACTGCTACCTGTCCCCTATGTGGCAAAGCAGGGCACCTGCACATCGACGAGAAAAACGGCACGCTGCTGGTCTATTGCCAGAAGTGCAACGCTCCCGGTACGGACATCCTGAGAGAGTTCCGCCGTCTGGGAGCCAAGCCTGCCGAGCCGGAGCCTGTAGATTACAAGACGGCAAAGCCTGTTGAGGACTACCGTCATATCTACCGTAATCCCGACGGCACGGAGGCTTATTACAAGCGCCGCCGCAAATGGGCTGATGGGCACAAGGTTTTCGGGTTTGCCTATGTCAATGCCGAAGGGCGCACGGTGTACACCAAGCCTGAAGGATGCAACAACCTCTATAATCTTGACCTTCTGCAAAAGCATGAGCATAAGCGGCTCTACATCGTCGAAGGTGAGAAATGCGCCGACGCAATGACGCAGCACGGGCTGCTGGCTACCACGAGCAATACCGGAGCGCAGAAGGCAATTAAGCTCAGCGCGACGGACAAGGCTCTGCTGGAATCATATCCGGAGCGCATCGTCATTCCCGATAATGACGAGAAGGGCACCGATTATGCTGCAGCCTGGCAAGGCGCAAAGGTCATGGACATCACAAAGCTGTGGCCGGAGTGCCCGCCTAAAGGCGACATCGCAGATTACTTTGCCGCCGGCGGCACTGCTGAAGCTATCGAAGCCTACGAGTGGCCTGTAGTGCTCTCGCTGGATAGAGAATTCTTTGAAGGGTGCGACAGGTTCAGCCTGATTGATTCTGCCCTTCTGGAGGCCATAGCGGCGCTCACGGAGCCGTCCAAGCGTCAGCAGGTACTTTCGATGGCACGTTTCCGTGCCGGAGAGTTGTGCTGCAAGAGGGAGTTTGAGGCTTGCTGGAAGGCGTACCTGCAGCAGCAGGCCGCTAAGGGTATCCGGTCGGACAATCTGACCAAATTCCCGCAGCAGTTGTTTGCCTTGCGCTGTGGTAACTGGTCCACATCCGTTAATGGCGTATATCGGTCAGTGCAGGTGGGGACGGAATATAAAAATGAATATGCGAGTCCCATCCCCATCATGCCGACGGAGCTGCTGGTAAATGTGGAGGATGAAACGGAAAAAATCCGGCTTGCGTATTTTAAGAATGGCGGCTGGCAGAGCGTGGTGGTCCCGCGCTCCGTGCTGGCCAACAAAAACAAAATAATCCTGCTGGCAGACAATGGTGTTGAAGTCAACAGCGACAACGCCGGTCTGTTAGTGAAGTATCTGGCAGAGGTCATCGCCATGAACCCGGACATCCTGCCGCGAGTTAAGTCGATTGACCACATGGGATGGTCCGATGCAGGCTTTGTGCCGTACACGGACGAGGTCAAGCTGGACTGTGAGGACCAATATAAATCTCTGGTGCAGGCAGTCTCAAGCAAGAGCACGCTGGAGGAATGGGCGGCATACGTCGCACCGCTCCGGCAGAACCTGTACATGCGGCTTATCTTGGCCGCAAGCTTTGCAAGCGTGCTTGTGGAGCGGGTGGCTGCTCTGCCATTTGTTTTGCACCTTTGGGGCGGCACCGGCAGCGGCAAGACTGTTGCCATGATGGTGGCTGCGTCTGTCTGGGGGAATCCCGGCATGGGCAAGCTGGTTAGGACGATGAATATGACGGTCAACAGCATGATGAGCACAGCGTCTATCCTGCGTAATCTGCCGTTTTTCGGGGACGAGCTGCAAACGATTAAGTCCAGATTTGAAAATTATGACACGCTGATCATGCGTGTCACTGAAGGTCTTGACCGCGGACGCATGACCAATGCGACCTTCCAGCGGCAGAAGTCCTGGCTGAATTCATTTGTGTTTACCGGCGAAGAGCCTTGCACGAAGTCTCAGTCCGGCGGCGGCGTGAAGAACCGTGTCATTGAGATTGAATGTGACCGGCAAATAATCAGCAATGGTAACGCTGTTGTGAATTTTATCACGCAGCATTACGGCTGTGCTGGCAGGGCGTTTATCGAAGCACTGGAAGGGAAGAACCTTGCTGCTGAGTACAATGAGATTATGCGGTTGGTGCTGGAAGTAACGGACACGACCGAGAAGCAGGCTATGGCGATGGCGCTCATGCTGCAGGCGGATGCTATTGCGAGCAAGGCTATCTTTGGTACTCCCGGCGATGTGCTGTCGCCTGAGGACATAGTTGGTTTTGTAAAGAGCAAGGCTGAGGTTGATGTGAGCGAGCGGGCGTTTAACCTTATTGTTGATGTCATCGGTGCCAATGCCGACAAGTTTGACACTGAATTTCACGATTTTGCCGGATATGCTTATTGGGGCAGACGTAAGAATAATGGCGTAATCCTAATTAATAAAACCGTTCTTGAGGAAGAATTAGAAAAGAAAGGTTTTGATTATGCTGCTCTAAAGAAAAAATGGGCTGAAGCCGGTCATCTTCTGAAAACGACGCAGGGAAGGTTTTACGGACTCTATAGTTTGAATCATGTTAGAGCAAATTATGTAGCTCTTTATGTAAAAGGTTAGCGATGTTAGCTAAAGGTTAGCTAAAAAAATGGCTCAACCATGCGGCTTTTAAACCTTTAGCTAACATAATAACATTAGCTAACATAATATATATATACGTATGGGGTTTCCGCTTTAAACTAAGGCGGAAATAAAAATAATATATATCGATACTCTTTCAGAAATGACGTTAGCTTGTTAGCTAAATTATAAAAACCGCTCAACCATGCGGCTTTCGAGGATTAAGAAGGTTATCTGGAAGGTTAGCGAGCTAACATGAAAATGGTAGCTAAAGGAGGGAAACGATGTTATTTAAAATTTTGAGTACTATGTTACGTAACTGTATTGCAGGGCTGGTTATGGCGGTGGGGTGCTGCTGTATGATGGTGGCGCAGGCTTTTGTCAAAGCGGCTGCTTGCCTTGCTCAGCTTGCGTGCAAGGTCAGCGGGGTGCAATGTGATGTTAAGTAAAATCTGTCTGGTGTTTGCAGTGCTGATAAGCGTTGTGTGGATAGTGAGCCTGACGGTGTTAGTTGGTTGCGGCGCTGTATGGGCGCTGCAAAAGTTGGGAGGAATGTAAATGTATATCAAAACAAAAAGCGGAGATTATGTAAACTCCAAGAATATCGGTGCCTTAAGAATCGCATGTCATAGTGGCGCTTTTCATGTTGTAGCGGACTGCAGCAGCTATTGTGGCGAACCTTGCTTCTACAGCAGTGCCAAGATAGAAGACGCAGAAGCGTATATGAATTTGCTGGCGAACCACCTGGATGAGGTAGAAGAAGCTGCAAGCATGCAGTACCCGAGTTGCGCTATCCTCAAGGTGTCGGAGTCTACTGTTGATGCAATGCGTTATAGCTATCGCAATCGCCCGCTCCAAAGCGAGCCGCAGCATGCAGCCAGCAAGAACACTAAGCTGTCCGCAATGCTGACTGCACTGGTCGATGACTTCGCCGCATCCGGCGACACGGACAATCTCCTGAAAATCAACGCGTATATCCGCATGTATCTGCAGCAGGAGGCTAACCATGAATAAACAATATCTGATGTTGAATCTGGAATCTGACACCTTTAAGGGCATGAAGGCCGATTTTGATAAGCTCCTGCAGCAGCTTCTGGAAAAGCTCTTTGCTGGCCGTATCGCTGAAGGCTCTATCAGCATGAAGTTGTCCGTCAGCTTGACCGAAACCTATTCCGAAACAATGGGTAAGGACATTTCTGTACCGCTGTTCAAACATAAAACTACCGCCAACTACACAGAGAAGCTGGAGAATGCCGGTGCTGTCTCCCTGCCTAACACGTATCTGGAATACGACGAAGACCTCGGTGAGTTCGTCCTGAAGCCTTGCGGCGGTGAGCAGGACATGTTCGCAGAGCAGGAGGCTGAGGCTAATGAAGTAACTGTCGACGTTAAAGCCATTTCGCAGGATTGCCACCGTCCCCTGCAGCTGCGTGATCCTATGTGCAATGACTGCGCTAATCGCGATACCAGCGCCTGCGACCATTGCGATGGCTGCGACAAGTGGGAGCCGATTGTAAAATGATTCCGCTGCGTCCCTACCAGCAGGAGTTGGTGGATAATATCCGCAGGGCAATCGGTCAGGGGCGGCACAGAGTGTGTGCAGTGTTGGGCTGTGGCGGTGGTAAGTCCGTTATCCAGGGCAACATCGCCGCCAGTGCCACAGCACGCGGCAACAGGGTGCTGTTTGTGGTCCACCGGAAAGAATTGTGCCAGCAGATTACCAACACCTTCACAGCATGCGGCGTAGACTTCTCGCTTTGCACCGTAGGTATGGTGCAAACGGTTTGTCGTAGGCTGACCAAAACACCGGAGCCGAAGCTGATCCTGGTCGACGAGGCGCATCACATCCTGTCGCAGAGCTATCTGTCTATCCTGCAGCATTTTCCCGGTGCCGTCGTCTTAGGCTTTACGGCTACCCCGCAGCGCATGAACGAGGGTGGTCTGGGGGCCGTATTTGAAGAGCTCATCGAGTCAGTGTCGACAGAGTGGCTCATCCAGAACCATTATCTAGCTCCCTATAAATACTACGGCGTTCAGCTGGCGGATGCCAGCAAGCTGCATACTAAACGCGGCGACTACGACAAGGCTGAGATTGAAGCGCTGATGAATAAGCGTGCCATCTTTGGCAGTGCTGTTGAGAACTGGCTGCAGTTGGCCAAGGGCAAGCAGACTATAGTATACTGCTCGTCCATAGCCACCAGCGAGGGCACAGCGGCCGCTTTTAGGGAGCAGGGCATCAATGCTATGCACCTTGATGGCACAACGCCACAGGCGCAAAGACAGGCCGCCGTAGAGGGGTTCCGACGTGGCGAGGTCACGGTCCTTTGCAACGTTGATTTGTTTGGCGAGGGCTTTGACGTGCCTGACTGCGATTGCGTGGTGCTGATGCGGCCTACCAAGTCGCTCACGCTGCACATCCAGCAGTCGATGCGCTCCATGCGCACCAATCCCAACCATCCGGATAAGGTCGCGCTGATCCTGGACCATGTTGGCAATTTTACGCGGCATGGCCTGCCGGATGACGTGCGAGAGTGGTCACTGGAATCCAAAGCCAAGAAGAAAAAGCAGGAGCTCAGCGTTAAGCAGTGCCCGAATTGTTTTGCCGTGGTCAAGTCAGCGGTCACCGAGTGCCCTCTCTGTCATTACGTATGGGAGAAGGAAGAGCGCGAAGGTCCGGAGGTCGTGGAGGACATCATCCTGCAGGAAGTCGCGCGAATGCCGTATAGCAAGCATATTGAGTGTAAGTCGTGGGCACAGCTGGAGCTGTTCCGGGCTACGCACAAACGTGCTGATGGCAAGGTTTTCAAATTCGCCTGGTCGCTGCACAAGGCGGTGGAGCTGGGGCTGGCAGTACCGGAACGGTACCGCAGTGCAGCTATCCGCCTGCTGCGTCAGGATGAATACAGGAGGTTAAAGTTTGAATAAATCTGAAGCTCAAATCATGAAGGAGATTGAGGTTGCTGTGTCTGCTGCAGGGCACAAGATTTTCCGCGTCAATGTTGGCGAGGGCTATTTGTACCGCACGCAGCCGACGCAGGCGACGCTTGACCTTGAGAACAAGCGCAGCCGCTGGTTTAAGAGCGGACCGCCGCAAGGCTACAGCGATTTGTCTGGCGTAGCGTATCCGTCGGGCAAGGCAATCTTTATAGAGTGTAAGACGGCAACAGGCAAGCCGACGCTGCAGCAGTGCGTGTTCCTGCTGGCGATGTTGGCGGCAGGTGCCAATGCCGGTATCGCACGCAGCACCGAGGAAGCGCTGGCGATTTGCGAGATGACGGACGAGCTGCGTCAGAAGATGGGGGAGTATATCCATGGCTGGTTGGTTAAGCTTAGGCAGCGTGGTAAGTGATCCGTGGCCTGATTGCGCCGACAGCGAGTTCTGGGGGCAGTTGCTGGCAAGCGCTGCCCGCCATGACCACAAGCTGTATGTTAAGCTCATCGGCCTACGCTTTGCCGGAGCAGAGCTGCTGCCTAGCGCACGCTTTGGACTGCGTCTGGTCATGGCTAACAAGGCGACGGTGACTCAGCAGGAGGCGAGGGAGCTGCTTGCTCCCCACTCTGAACTGCTGCTGAATTTATTTTTACACATAGGAGGTGGCGCAGGTGGACAACAAAAAACTGATACATGATACTGTTGTGGCGACGCTGGCTGCCTTAAATAGCCAGCCTAAGCCGCAGGACTGCTACAAAGCGACGGAAGCACGGCTGTATGCGTATCCTGTTCTGCTTGAGAACATCAAGCGTTATAAATTGGACATCCGCGATTTGAAGAAAGAGAAGAACACCGAGAAGTCCAAAGACATTACCTGCTGGGGCGGCGCTTCCGGCATCCGTCTTACGCCCGAGGAAAAGCAGCAGGCACGCATCATGGCCGTGGAGATTAAACTTGAACGCGATACGGCAGAAGTTAATCGCATCAATAAAGCGCTGCTGCGTTTGGAGCGCATGAATAGTGAAGAGGATGTGGCCTTTATAAAGAGGCTGTATTTTCAGGGGCTTGACCTTGCTGGGCTGGCTGAGTTTATGGGAGAATCGCTGGCTACCATCCAGCGCAGACGTACACGTCTGGTGCGGCAGCTGGCGTTGATGTTATATGGAGCGGAGGCGTTGATGTAATGACAATTCTTGCGCGTGAACGTATCTAAAAAACGAAAGTCACTTGCAAGGTTAGCCGCATCTGCCAGCGTCAGCGGCAGTGGGCTAATCTTAGAGTAGTACAAAAATCCACGGTTATTGGACCTAGCTTTATTTCTCTTTTTGTCCGCAAGCACCGCGAAGTTATATTACTTCGCAGCGCTCGTGGCTGCTGTCAAGTTTTTGCTTATTGCATAACGGAGGTGACACAAATATTATGATTAGTTTGTATCCGGTGATTGCTAAACAGTTAGCGCTGCCGCTTGGCAAGGAGTTTAAGTTCAAGCCTAAGCATGGCGGAGTGTATCCGGCGCAGTACCGTGGTATTGCTGACAAAACGGAAGAATCCTTGCGCGACATGGTGGTCTATGGTCTGATTATGTTGTACATGGTCAAGAAGCACAAGGAATGGCTTGCACAAGTGAAGGGTGAGGATGATGAGTAGTAAACGTAAACTTAAGCGCCGCAATCCTGCTCCGGTGGCAGGCTTTAAATACGAGCGCATGTGTCAGACGGTGTCCGAGCAGGCAATCTATCGCGTGCTGGCTGTTGCAATTGACATCCTCTGGAATGATTTCGGTGGTCTGCAGCGCAAGAACCAGCGTCTGAAATTCTTCGTTGAGATATTCCGCGAACGTCTGGAAGTTGTCGATCAGGGCTTTACACCGACGCAGCAGGCAGCTATGGATGAGCTGCAGCGCCAGGCTGGTTATAGCGTAGTGTTTAATGCAAAATAATTCAATGACCGCTCATCGGATGGTGGGCGGTCTTATTTTCTTTAAAATTCACAAAGAGTTCACAAAGGCGTGAGAAAAAGCGGTGATTTTTATGGTATAATAAAAACCGTGGGGAAGTGTCGATAAAATTCGATACTTCTTTTTTGTTTATATGCTGCTGTACTCAAGTCTGGTTTAAGAGGCACGCTGTGAAGCGTGTAGGGGTGTTTGTCGCTCGCGTGAGTTCGTATCTCACCAGCAGCACCTGTGTATGTAGCGTCTGGCTTTTAGCCGGGCGCTTTTTTTATGCCCAAAATGCGGAGCGTTCTCCCCGCCATTCTCAGACGTTCCGCCGGGCACCAATAAATGACTTGCAATTATCGTAGGAGTGAGCTAACATATGTTTACAAGGTACCTGCTGCTTGCAGCGCGTGTATGGGATGATTGGGATGAATCGAAACATCCGCGTAAGGCTAACGGGCAGTTTGGTACTGGCGGTAGAGCTTCCCAATCACCGCGCAGGCGTGCGGCTAAGGTTGTAAAGCCGAAGCGTAAGAGCAGGAAATCTAGCAAGATTACACCAGCCGAACGTGAGCGTGTAAGCCATGAAATAAGTACATGGTTCCATGGGCGGTTTGATGGGCAGGATGAAGGTTCTATTGCGGTGCGTAATTATCTTTACTTTTTTCACATTAACGAATATGGCGACTATAATATTTATGCAAAATTACCATTGAAATGAGGGTGGCAAAATGGAAGAAGAATTAAAAAAAGTGCTAAGATCAATGCCGGACTATTATTATGATTTTGAGTTAGGCATCTTATTATTGCTAGAAGATAATAATGAGGCTATGGCTGATACTATCGATTATATTAAAAATAATCCTGATGCTAACACTGGAGATGTTCTTAAGTATGCTCATCAGTTTGTGGAATTTGTATACGAGGACGAGTGAGGAGGCTGATGCCGATGAAGACATATAAGTTTAGCAACCTAGACAAATTTGAAAGACTTGTAAAAACAGCAAAGCACCAAGCTCAGGCACTAGAAGATGTTCTCTCTGAATTAAAGAATTTCCAGTTTGAGATGGTGCTTGTTGATTTACCTGATTATCCTACTCAGATAGTTTCTGCAGAGGCTGCCAAGCTGAATTCAGCAGACAATCTTGTTGAGGACAATGCATTCCTGAAAACTCAGGCTCAGTGAGTATTCCGCATTTTGTATTGATAATTTGTTTTGTTCCTGTGTCGTAATAAATGTAAAATGGAATTTCGAAGCCATTTTGTTTGCAGATGACGGTGTGTATACTGACATATCTTGTAGACATCAAATCACCTCGATTCTGTATTTTTATAATAACATATTTAAAATTTTGCGTAACTGGATTTTTTCTGGTTACGCTTTTTTAGCAATTATTATGGGAGTGGTACAATATGATATTAAGACCATTAATTTTAGCAGCGCGCATCTTAGATGCTGCTTATCCGAAAGATCCGAATCCTGATAATTGGCGTACTATCAATGGAGCCAGGGTACATGTTGACGGTGAAGGTAATGCTGATGGAGGCGCCGGCGGTAGATTCAATGGTAATAAATTTGGTGAAGATTGGCGCGTTGGTCAGCGTAGCGCGTTGTTACAGGCAGCTTCTATTTTTGCTAATAAAGAAGAAGAAGCAAAGAAACCTAAGTCTAAGCGAAAAAATTCGCAAGAACACTTGGTTGATTACATTAAACATCAGCTGAATTTTGATGTATCAGAATATAGGGACACAAAATATGAAAGCAGAGGAACGATAAATTTAGACTGGAAGCGTATGTCAAGGAACATCAAGGCGCAGATTATTAACCTGGCGCTAAAATACAAGAAATTTGATATTCTGGACAATGGTGGCTTAGGCGTAACATTGAAGCCATACAAGCAGAACAGGGAACCTGTTGTTTCTACTGCGTTATTTTAAGTGATGAATATGAAGATGACTAAATTTATGTACTTTTGACCTGAGCTGTTATGCTCAGGTTTTTTATTTTACAAGAATAGAGGTGGTGTTTATGAATGCCTAAAGGAGACAATCCGAACAGCAGGGCTAATCTTGCTAAAGGAAAGCCGTTTAACGAGGATAGAGCGAGGAAAGCTGCTCAAAAATCTGTAGAAAAACGTCGTAAGCTGCGTACATTCCGTGAGCTTGACGAAGACTTTACAACGGACGATGAGCGCCTTATTATGCTAAATGCGCTCAAAGCCAAAGTTAAGCAGGGCAGCATTAAGGCTTTTGAAGTGTACCGCGACACCATGGGTATGAATCCCAAAGATAGCGGCGGACAGTCTGAATATGAGGACGATGGCTTTACCGACGCAATCAAACGCAGTGCAAAGGATGTGTGGAAATAATGGGCATCGTTGGCAGGCTGCGTAGTATTATCAAACCTGTTATTAAGTTCTACGAGTTTAGTAAAAAACAAATGCAAATCTTGACGTGGTGGTGTGAAGATTCGCCTTACCACGATTACAATGGCATTATAGCTGACGGCTCCATCCGTGCTGGTAAAACAGTAGCGATGGCCGTCTCTTTTGTTATTTGGGCTATGGACACCTACGATGGCCAGAACTTTGCCATGTGCGGCAAGACCGTAGGCAGCTTCAGGCGTAACGTCTGGAAGTGGCTCAAGCCTGTACTGCTGGTGCGTGGCTATCAGGTGGAAGAATCACGCACGGAGAACCTTATCGTAATAGCTCGCAAGCAAGGAAGCACAATGCGGCTGAATTACTTCTACGTGTTCGGCGGCCGTGATGAATCCTCGCAGGACCTCATCCAAGGTATTACTTTGGCTGGTCTGTTTTGCGATGAGGTTGCGCTTATGCCAGAGTCATTCGTCAATCAGGCATCCGGCCGCTGCTCTGTGCCGGGCGCTAAGCTCTGGTTTAACTGCAACCCGGACAGCCCGATGCACTGGTTCCTGCTGCGCTGGATTGAGAAGTGCGACGAGAAGCGCTTGCTGCATATCCATTTCCTGATGGACGACAATCCGTCGCTATCCGACGAGGTGCGTGAACGCTACCGGACAATGTATTCCGGAGTGTTCTACCGACGCTTTATATTAGGCGAGTGGGTAATGGCGCAGGGCGCTATCTACCGTGATGCGTGGAGTGATGAGCTGCTTTTTGGTGATGACCAGCTGGAGTATTTGCTCAAAAATCTGCACATCATGAAGCGTTCTATCACGATTGATTATGGCACCGTGAACCCGATGGTGTATCTGGACGTGCTCGATGATGGGCGCGACCTGTGGTTCATCCGCGAGTATTATTGGGACAGCCGCGCCGAGGAAAAGGAGAAGGACAACAGCCAATACGCCGACGACCTGCTTGAGTTCGTTCGTGGCGTGGAGCTGTGGCCTACGAATGTGGTCATTGATCCATCTGCAGCAAGCTTTAAAATTGAGCTGCGTAATCGTGAGCTGCGTGCAAAGGAGACGGTGGAAACAATCAACGCTGACAATGATGTCATTGAAGGTATCCGCAAGGTGAACACGCTGCTAACCCGGCGCCGCATCCATTTTTATTGTGGCTTAGTTCACACGCTGAAAGAGATGCAGTCCTATTGTTGGGACGACAAGGCTCTGCAGCAGTCTGGCAAGGAGAAGCCTATTAAAGTAGCTGACCATGCGCCTGATGCGGTGCGCTACTATGTATCAACAGTCATCAGGCCGAGGAGGATAGCAAATGTCTAAAAGAAAACGCAGGCGCGCCCTGGACAAAGCTCCTGAGCCGCAGCCAATACGCAGCAGGGCGCTCGACGCTTTTAGCAACGTGTTGGCTCGTTTGGGCGCTGGCACTCCGAACCTGCTGGAAGGCACGGAGTACAGTCTGCAGCGCATATCGCGTGATTTTAATACTTTAAATGCTCTCTATCGTGAGAGCTGGATTGTCCGTCGCATCATCGACGTTATCCCGGCGGACATGCTCAAAAATTGGATAACGATTACCAGCGGTCTGGACCCCGATGTAGAGAAGCGGCTCAGTCTTACTCTGCGCCGCACTCAGCTCATCGACAAGCTGAAGCGTGGTATGCAGTGGGGCAGGCTTTATGGTGGCGCTTTGGGCGTGATGCTGGTCAAGCATCAAGGCTACGACCTTAGTCAGCCGCTGCAGCTTGACTGGATAATGCCTGGCGATTTTGCAGGGCTGCTCATCTTCGACCGGTGGAACGGAGTTAACCCATCCAGCGAGCTCATCGAAGATATTAGTGATCCTGATTATGGTTATCCGAAATATTACACTGTGACTGATCCTGCCGGTGGTGGTTCCGTGAAGATTCATTATAGCAGGGTGGTCCGCTTTCCTGGTAACACTCTCCCGTTTTGGGAGGAAATTGCAGAGATGCAATGGGGCGCGTCTGTCATCGAGTCAATTTTTGATGAGCTGCGTAAGCGTGATAACGTGAGCTGGAACATTGCGCAGCTTACATTCATGGCCAATATCCGCGTGCTGAAAATGCAGGATTTAGGTCAGCTTTTGGCGGCAACGGACAACGAGTCGCAGGCTGAGCTGCTGCGAACGCTGGAAGCGCAGAACATGCTGCTAAACAATATGGGGATGCAGGTCATGGATGCTGAAGATGGTCTGGAAACGCACCAGTACACTTTCGGCGGTCTTTCTGATTGCTATCAGCAGTTTATCATGGACATCAGCGGCGCTGCTGAAATTCCGGTGACGCGTCTGTTCGGGCGCTCTCCCTCGGGGCTGAATGCTACTGGCGAGAGTGACTTGCAGAACTACTATGACATGATAGCCGAGAAGCAGGAGTCTTATCTGCGTCCTATCCTGAACAAAGTGCTCCCGCCGTTCATTATCTCTACGCTAGGTAGCCTGCCGGACGATTTCGACTTTGAGTTTGACCCAGTTGCAGAGCCTACCGATAAAGAACGCGCTGACCTTGCCAAATGCGGCACGGACAATGTTGTGGCTGCCTACAATGCTGGTCTTATCTCTCAGCGCACTGCCCTGAAGGAGCTGAAGCAGCAGAGTGAGCGCACTGGTGTCTGGACAAATATCACCGATGAGGACATCGAGCGTGCGTCCGACTCCATGGAGCCGCCTGGCGAAATGGGCGGAATGTTTGGTGGCATGGGTGGCGAGGCTGCTCCAGCTAGTGGTGAAGAATCGCCACAGCAGGCACGCGCTCCCGTCAGGCAAGGAGTAGGGGATGCGGAGTGGGAGGAATCGGAGCATCCAAGGGATAAAAAAGGGAAGTTTACATCTGGAAGCAACGAAAATACCTTGCAAGATGTTCCAGAAAGATGTAATATTAACTCAGAAGAATATTTAGTTATTCCTTATTCTATAGGCGCTGCGTTTTCAAATTATGACGTACTTGATCGAAGCACTGGGGAAACTTTTCACTTCATGGAAGGGCAAAATTATCATATAGAAACATTTGCTGGTGCTGGCGGTAAAAAGCCATTACGTGAAGAAGTGAAGCAGGGATTAGCTAAACAATTTAATGTTAATCCGGATGAAATAGCACATTGTAAAGCAATTGGTTATCTTGATTACTATGGTGAACCTGTCAAAGCAGATGTTCATTGGTTTCAAGTGCCGGGCAAAAAGTTTAAGTTTTATGTAAAGGAGTGGTTGTTCGATGAAGATTAGGTGGAAAATTGCTAGTGACTTCCCTCTTGGTACGCAAGGAAAAATCTATGACGTATTAGGACAGCGCACCCTCGGGAAAACTAAGCGTGTTACTTGGTATAAAATCACTAATGATATGGGCGAGACTTGCTGGTTTCCTGAAGGCTATTTTGAAATAGTTGAGGAGTAACCTATGGGCGATTTCAACACAATCTACAAAATCCTTGCCGCACTAAAAGCGTCGATGGACTATGACGAGTTTGACTGCAGGCTGATTTCAGCAGAGCGACTGAATGTATCCGAACCGCGAAGGCGTGAGCTGTTGCGTATGCTCTCTCAGTCTGGGTACATTACCGGCATTGCTTTTGATGAAAGCGCAGCTGGTGATGTTATGATGAGCATCAGTCGTCCGAGATTAACATTAAAAGGTCTTGAGTATCTCGAAGAAAACAGCCTAATGAAAAGGGCGTATCGTGCTGCCAAGGGTATCAAGGAATTAATCCCTTAAGCGTAGTTAGAATTTTTCTAGCTGCGCTTTTTTATTGTGGAGTAATAATATGAAAAAATTTAAAATGCCGCGAGTCATTGAGCGCTCTTATGCCAGCGCCATTGACCGCCTGATGCAAGGACTAAAGCGTGAGTTATCTCACGTTGCCAGTCCTTTTTTTATTGCTGACGTTCTGCGTCGGCTGGCTCGTTCGCCGACTTTTATTCGGGCCTGCGACCAAATCGCACGCTCGATGGCCACGCATCTGTTTCGCGATGGGCATAAGACGTGGCGTGCTGCAGCGGCTGAGGGCAGCAAGGGGCGAATCATTCGCACCGCTCTACAGCGCGAGCTTGCCTCACCACGCGTCGCAAAAGTGTACGAGGGTATAATCAGTCGCAACGCTGAATTAATCCGCTCTATGCCGCTCACGCTGGCTGACAGGGTGGCTCATAAAGTCGCAGAAGGCTATGAGCAAGGCTTGCGGCCGGAAGCAATGATAAACGATATCCTCAAGGAGTACCCGCACATGACCGAAGCTCATGCAAGGCTCATTGCCCGCACGGAAACATCTAAAGCCAGCACGGCTCTGACGCAGGTGCGTGCTGCTGAGGCAGGGCTTGACTGGTACGTCTGGCGGACGAGCGAGGATTCTCGTGTGCGTTCTGCTCACGCGCATATGGATGGCGTGATTATCCCTTGGAGCGAGGCACCGGCGCCGGAGTTACTCAACCATGAGAAGTCGCAGGGGCATTACCATGCGGGGAATATTTACAATTGCCGCTGCTATCCTGAGCCGCTTATCAGGTTTGACCAGGTGGCGTGGCCAGCTAAGGTATATCGTAATGGCAAAATCGAGCGCATGGGCATAAAACAATTTAGAAAACTACTACCTGGAGGTGAGCTATGAGCAAGGCATATTTTGGCTCACGAATCTCCGACCACATCATTAAAACACCGGAAGGCTTTCTAATCTGCAAGGATGTTCCCATTGCACGTACCGGTACGCAACAGTATAGAGGCTGCGAGTTCGGCGGTCCGGTCGCTGATGGTATTTATAATGTCCAGCGTCCGGAAGCTGAAGTCTTTGACCGTGCTGCCGTGGCAAGCTTTGAAGGCAAGCCAGTATGCGATGAACATCCGGAAGAAGATGTAACCCCTGATAATTATGGGCGGTACATGAAAGGTGTGTGCCGTGATGTGCGTCGGGGCGATGGCGACTTGAGCAATTGCCTGGTCGCTGATTTAGTTATTTACGATGCTGACCTCATCAATAAGATTGAGGCTGGCAAACGCGAGATATCTTGCGGCTATGACTGCTTGTGGAACCCGACAAGTGATTCCAGCTATGACCAGCTGGAAATCCGTGGTAACCATGTAGCAGTTGTTGATAAAGGCAGGGCGGGGCATAAGGTTGCTATCCGTGATGCTGCCAACGATGAAAAAGGAGGTACAAAAATGTCTAAATCTTTGATTGGACGTATCCTGCGAGCGCTGGCTCGCGACGAATCTACTACACCGGAGGACATGGAGGCTGCTGCAAAACTTGCAGGTAGTTCTGATGCTGAGCCACGTCCTCAGCCTGCACCAGCTCCTGCTCCGGCGGCTCCCGCAGGTCCTGCAACACCAGCGCCCGCTGCTGTGCCGCAGCCTGAAAATAAACCTGCTGCTATGGATGAGGCTACTGAGGCTCGTTTCAAGAAAATTGAGGACGCGCTGGAAGCTATCAGCTCTAAGCTGAATCCTGCACCGCCTGCTGCGGAGCCTAAAAAGGATGCTCTGGACGCGCTGGAGGAAGAACTCCAAAACAAAGCACCCGCTGCTGCTCCTGCCGGTGACGAGGATGATGTAATTGAGCCGCCTGAAGATATCAATGCTCAGGATGCAGCGCCGGAAGAAGATGTTGAGGGCGGATGTGCTCCCGACGCTAAAGAAGCACGTGACGCAGCTATGGCTTTAATCAAAAATCTGAAGCCTGCTGTTGCAGCTATCCCCAATGAGGCTCAGCGCAAACGTGCGGCTGACTCTCTGGCTATCCTCATCAAAGGCTCTATGCAGCAGGATGCTCAATATGGCGAGCTGATGCAGATGCGTCGCCGTTCTGCTGCACAAGACAGCAAGCCTGATGACTACGCTCTGGGACGTGAGATTGCTAAAAGATATAATCCCCATTATAAAAATCGCTAAGGAGGCAAAACGATATGAGTGGTAAAGCAATTGGTATCTCTATGAATTTTGGCTACCCCGGTAATTACGCCCGCACTCCGGACGATATCGTGGCCAGCCGTCTGTTAAACGAGGAAAGCGAAGCTATCCCGTTTGGTGCTGCCGTCTGCATTAAAGATGACAACACCTATGAAGCTGTAGGCGCTGCAACTACCGCTGCTGATGTGGCTGGTATCGCGCTGCGTGTTGTTAAGCAGGCAGTGTCTTATGCAGAGCAAAATAAAACCGAGTATCAGCCTGGTCAGTATATGTCTGTCCTGGAACGCGGCGCTGCGACTGTTGTATGTAATGTTGGCACTCCGAAAGCTAACGGTAAAGTGTACGTGCGTGTTAAAGCTAATACATCTATCGCTAACGGCGTTGTTGGCGGCTTTGAAGCTGCAGCTGACAGCACTAACACCATTGAAATTCCGAATATGCGCTGGACTAGCGGCGCAATGGATGCGAATCGTGTCTGCGAGGTTACTCTGCTGACTCGTGCTTCTGCGTAATATAAGGAGGTATAAATAATATGGCAACTGGAAAATTTGGCTTTTATAGCCCGGACGCTGGTATGCGTAATCTGGGTAATTTTGCCATGCAGAATGGTGGTCGTAAAAGATTCCGCGGCTCTGCATGGGATGCTGCTGCCAGCTCTGGCATGGCGTATATTACAGGCGAACTTGAAAAGGTTGATCCTAAGCTGCGCGAACCGCTGACCAGCGTAACCTGGCAGCGCGATATTGTCGCCAAGACTGGCGGCGGCTGGGTAGAATTCACTTCTACTTTTGATGTTGACTATGCTACTTCTGGCGCAAACGCTAACAGTATCACTGCTCCCGGTGCTACTACTATCCCTGTAATGCAGGTCAACACTAGCAAGAACATGTTCAAAGTATCCACCTGGATGCACGCTATGCAGGTTCCATTTATTGACCAAGCGAAAATGAAGCAGATTGGCCGCAATCTGGAAGATTTGCTTGATAAGGGCGTTAAGCTCAACTACAACAAAACTCTTGACCTCAATGTATACAACGGCTTCAAGGAGGCAGGTACTACCGGTCTGCTGAATGACCCGAATGTTGTTACCTACACTGTTGGTAATGGTGCAAATGGCACTCCCGCATGGAACACTAAAACCGCGGATGAGATCCTGCATGACATCAACAATGCGCTGGTGGATGCATGGGCTGCATCCGAGTACGACATGAAAGGCATGCCGAACCATATCCTGATTCCGCCTAAGCAGTATGCGTACATCACCATGCAGAAGGTTTCCGACGCTGGCAACATCTCCATCATGGAGTATCTGATGCAGAACAATATTGCTAAAGAGCAGGGCGGCTCTATCACCATTGAGCCTTGCCGTTGGTGCATCAAGGCTGGCACCGGTCAAAAAGACCTTATGATGGTTTACGTCAACGATGAGGATATGGTTAACTTTGATTTGACTGTGCCTATCACCCGCGCGTATACTCAACCGTCTGTTGAGCGTGCCGCCATCCTGACTTTGTTTGCAGCGCAAATCGGCCAGGTTAAATTCATGTATTACCAACCTGTCGCATACCACATCGGTATCTGATTAGGCAATATTCCAGCCAGGCGTTTATCGTCTGGCTTTTTTATTTGAGGAGGACAATCAATGATTATTTTAACCAAAAAACGCTTTGGCTTTGTGAAGCAGGACGGTACCGAACGTATTGATGCGGAACGCTTTTTGACTAAGGGCGGCATGGAGATTGAGGATGCTCCCGATTGGATTGCAACTGATCCGCTGTATGCGTTGGCTGTTGAATCTGGTGCCCTTGTGCCGGTCAATGGTAAAACTCCGAAGGATGAGGCAGAAGCTGTTGCCAAAGCTAAGCAATCCAGCAAAGCGGAGGATAAAAGCGATAAATAAGGAGGTGCAGCATCATGTACCATCCGTTGATTGCGCAGGCGAGCAATATCAAAACGCAGGAGAATCCTTCCTACACCAAGGAGGACTTCCTGGCATTCTACCCGCAGTTTGCCGAGCCGCTGCCTGAAATTGTGCTGGACAGCTTTGTAGAACTCGGGCAGGCGTGTGTAAGCGAGCAGCGTTATGGCAAGATGTGGCGGATGGCCATCGGGCTGTTCATCGCCCATATGTGCACTCTTTACATGCAGTCTGCTGCAGACCCGGGTGCACCTGCTGCAGATATCCTTGCTGCAGCTCAGGCAGCTGGCGTTGTTACGAGTGAGTCTGCTGATGGCGTGTCCTATTCTATGGATATGTCCGCGCTGTCGCAGGACCTTGCAGGTTGGGCGGCGTTCCGGTTGACCGCGTTTGGCGTGCAGTTTGCCACTCTGGCGCGCTTTGCTGGCAAGGGAGGCATGTATGTATGGTGAGCATAAAAACTTCGCACAGAACGGCTAACGGCGGCCTGCAGGGGCTTATGGACAGAGTGCAAGCTTTGAGCATCAAGAAGCTATATGTGGGTATCCCACAGGAGAAAACTTCTCGTGGCGATGAGCCTATCAATAATGCGAGCCTGCTGTATATCCATACTCATGGCATCCGGCGTAAGTCCATGCGTGAAGAAATGCAGGGCTATATGGATGAGGGTATGAAATATAGCCTGGCTTATCAGTTGTATGTCCAGACGCACGGCTCACCGCTTTGGCATGCTCCACCGCGGCCTGTGATTGAACCGGCTATCGCCAAGCACCATCGCGAGATAGCAGAAGAATACGCTAAGGCTGTAAAGGCTGCTATGGCTGGCGATGGAGCGAGGGCTGATGCTTTTATCAAACGCACGGGCCTGCTGGCGCAGAATATCTGCCGCAAGTGGTTCACTGATGCGGAGAATGGCTGGCCGCCAAACGCTCCGAAAACCGTAGAGAAAAAGACTAAGGGCAAGGGCGGTAAAACCAATCCGCTTATTGATACCGGTGCCTTGCGTAAGGCTATTGTTTATGTGGTAAGGAGTGATTGACGTGGTTAATGTTGGCAGAGTGGTGCGCAGCAAGCGTTTAGGCTGCCAGCGCATTACTGTCAAACGCTACGCTGCGAGCTGGCACGATGGAGCTTATGGTCGGGACGAAGACAATCCTATTGTTCTGCAGGTGGCAGCTATTGTTACAGTTGCCCAGCCTAAAGATTTACAGCTATTGCCCGAAGGCGACCGCGTCACCGGGGCAATGAAGTTTTTGACGAACGTAGAGCTGCACGCGACCAATGGCGAGTCCATCAGCGATGAGCTGGAATGGCGCGGAGCACGCTACAAAATCCTCACTGTTACGCCTGATATTGATTATGGCTTTTACCGCTCTATCGGGACGCGATTGGACGGTGACGGTGTTGGTTAAAAATATTGCTGAGTTTGAAGCTTTGATGTGGGCAGAGCTGATGGCCATCCTTGGGCACGATGTTAATCAGTTACCACCGCCTGTACGCCGCTCCTGGCCAACGGACGGAGGCCCCGACTGGAAGCTTACGGACAACGTCGTCTTTATGCAGTGTACCGAGGCAGCAGAGGACATCATGCAGCCGATTGATGAGCGTTGGCAGTCTGAAGGACGTGATTTTTTGCGTGAGAGCGCAAGCACACGTACCATCCAGCTACGCTTGAATGCTTACGGTCCTGCTTGCTATGAATCGCTGCTTAATCTACGCCTTGAACTGCTGCGTGGCCGACCGAAGCTCAAAAAACAAAAAATCTATATTATTCCCGGCAAGGATTCCATCCAATATGCGCCTGAATTATTTCAGGGGCGTTGGTGGAAGCGCGCCGATTTAACTTTATATTTTAATGTGCTGATCAGCGTTGAATCTATCGTGAAAGCGATTGAAGAAGTCAACGTTACGATTAAAGCAAACGAGCCTGGTACGAGTGATGTTATCCTTGAGCCAGGTGAAATTATTATTAAGAAAGGGTGATTTAGTTGGCTTATAAATTGGACTTATCTCCGATTGTCGACGTGGTTATCAACCTGTCTGCTAAGGCTGCTGCTCGCAAGGGCTTTAACCTTGGCTTGATTATTGGCAAATCTGAGGTTATCTCGGCAAATGAAAGGGTGCGTATTTATACGAGTGCATCTCAGATGCTGACTGACGGGTTTACAGAAACGTCTGCAGAATATAAGGCTGCTCAGCTCTATTTTGCTGCTACGACTAGCCCGCGGAAGCTGGCAGTGGGCGTAAAGCTGACGGAAGATACGAATCTAACTGCTACGCTGGAGGCATGTCGCGCTGCTAACTCCCAGTGGTGGCCGTTTACTTATCTTGGTGCTGAGGACGTGGATATCAAAGACTGTGCAGCTTGGTGCGAGAGCGCTGTGCCTGATAGCGTTTACATGTATACGACTGCTGATAAAAGCGTACTTGACGCATCCGGTAATGCAAAGAGCATTTTTAAGGCTTTGCAGGATAAAAATTATCGTCGTAGCTTTGGCCAATATTGCGGTGATACGGATACTCCTGACGCTGTTGCAGCTACTATGGGCTACGCGATGGGCGCTAACCGTGGTCTTGCCGGTGATGCGTTTACGCTGGCGTATAAAACTCTGCCTGGCGTAAAAACAGATGACCTATCCGAATCTCAGGTAACTCATATATGTGGCAGCTCTGAATCTACAGGCCATAACGGTAACGTATATATTACTCGTGGCGAGGAATACGATGTTTTGCAGCAGGGTTATATGGCTGATGGCACAAGCTTTGATGAGGTGCTGTATCTTGATATGCTGCGTAATGACATTACTCTTAATGTCATGGACCTGCTGTATCAGCGCCGCAAATTGCCGCAGACTGAAGCTGGCGTTACCAGCATCATCAATGTTATTAACAACGCCTGCCGTAAATATGTAAATTTGGGCTTTATCGCTCCGGGCAAGTGGAACGGTGCCGAGTGCCTGAACCTGCAGACAGGTGATTACCTGCCTGATGGCTATCTGGTGCAGAGCGAGCTTATTGACGAGCAGTCTCAGGCTGACCGTGACAAGCGCAAGGCTCCACCGATTTATGTCTGCTGCAAGCTGGCTGGTGCAATCGAATTTGTTACCATCCAGGTTAATGTTAACCGCTAAGGAGGCTATCTGAATGGAATTAACTACTTACAGTTTTGCTGATCTGGCTGGATCTATCAACCATCCTACGTTTGGCTCGTATCTCTTTGATGGTACTGGTGTAGGCTCTGTGACAGTATCCAAGGCCACCGACCGCACTGCTCATGATATTGCTGCAGATGGCTCTGTAATGGTATCTAAGATTGCGGGCAATAATGGCACAGTAACCATTGAATGTCAACAGACCTCTGCTATCCATAAATGGTTGAGTGCTTGGTTTAACGCTTTGTGGCAGCTGCCTACGAGCGAATGGGCAAGCACCAGCTTGACCTTGCGTAACACAGCAACCGGTACCCGCCACATCATCTCCGGCGTATCGCCGCAGAAAGAGCCGGATACTCCATATCAGAGCCAAGGCCAGCGCGTGTCTTGGACGCTGATGTGTGCTGAGATTACTAATCTGCCGATTTAATGGAGGGCTGAATCATGCTTAAACAGAAAACACAAGTTGTGGAGGTGGCTGGCAAATCCTACCAGCTCACCAAGATGGACGCTCGCACAGGCAGCTATGTTGCTTTTAAGGTTGCGGGCGTGCTGGCTCCCTCGGGCGGCAAAACAGCCGAGATGGCTGCTGCTCTCATGGGTATGCCACGTAAGGATTTTGATGAGCTGCAATCTTTGCTGCTGCGCACTGTTAATCGTTTGATTGATAACGGTAATGGTCAGCAGATCCCCGAACCTGTCTTGACGGCTAAGGGTGATTTTGTTGATGAGGCTCTGGCGTATGATGCTGCCAGCGTTATTCAGCTGACTGTTCATGCGTTGATTTTCAACGTCGGAGGTTTTTTCGCCGCAGCCGGGTTGAATCTCCCGGCAGAATTGACGGGCAAACCTACGAGCCGATGAGTTATCCGACGCTTGATGCTTTCGCCTTTGCTCCTGTTGAGGCAGGGCTTTGGCGGCAGCACGAGCTGAGTGATGGCACGTATGATTTTGATGATTTGCTGGACGCTCACGAACTGTTGGCGGTCAAGGCAGAAAATGCACGGCGTATGCAGGACGCCATGAGAAAGGAGTAGGCTGATGAGCAATATCTTAGAAGAATATCTTGTGCGCATTGGCGCGGAAGTCGACAAGGACGCTTTTGCCGGAGCTGCGCAAGCTATCAGCAAGTTATCCGGTATGCTCGGGAAGCTGGGTACTATCCTTAAATATGGCGGTATTTTTGTAGGCCTTGCTAAAGTTACGGAAGCTGTCATTGATAACATCAAGGCTGTGGCCAGCGCCGATTTGGAATACCAAAAGCTGGCGCAATCAATGTGGGTGACAAAAGACACAGCTAAAACCTTGAGTGTGGTCCTGAAGACCATGGGCGCTTCGCAGGAAGATGTGGCATGGGTGCCGGAGCTGCGTGAGCAGTTTTTCCGTCTGCGTCAGGAGATGGCAGAGCTGTCTACTCCTGCAGATGCTGACGGACAGTTAGCCTGGATCCGTGAGATTGGTTATGACGTGCAGTCTTTGCAGCTCAAATTAAAAATGTTTAAGGAATGGGTGGTCTATTACCTTATCAAAGAGCTGCAGCCCTACATCAAAGAGTTTCAGGAATTTATCCGCTGGCTGAATGACAAATTTGGCAAGAGCTTGCCTGCACTGGCGCGTAAGGTGGCCAGCGTGTTGGCGAGTGTTGTGCGTGTGACCATGTCGCTGGTTAAGGCTCTAAAATGGCTATTCGAGGGCATTTATAATTTTATTGACGCGCTGCCAAGTAAAACAAAGGCTTTAGTAGCTGTATTTGCTGTTGTCGGTGCTGCCATCATGGCAGGGCCGTTTGGCTTGATGATGATGGCCATCGGCACTGCACTCATCATGCTGGAGGACTTCTTTGGCTACCTCGAAGGACGTGAATCATCTGAAACCTTAAAGCCGCTCTGGAAATGGCTCACGGACGAGAATAATCCGCTGCGTCGTCTTATTGAAAAGCTTAAGGAAGGCATTGCGTTTATCCTTGCCAAGCTTACAGAGCTGTTTGAGAAAGTCTTTACGGAAGAACGCCAGGAAAAGCTCAAAAAGACTGTAGCTAATATTGTTAAGGGTGTTGCTGAAATTGCCGAAGGTCTGGCGACGATTGTCGAGAGTATTTTTGGCAAGAAGTATCCTGTTGTGAAGAAATTCTGGGACTTCTTCCTGACTGCCGTTGGTAAAGTTGTAGATAAGGTGCTCACGCTGACCAATAGTATGGGACATCTTATGCGTGCTTTGGGTAAAGCTATGCAGGGCGATTTCAAAGGAGCGCGTGAGGAATTTATCAATGCGGCTGCTGATGAAAATGCAACAGGCGAGCGGTCTAAATATATCCAGCAAAAGCTTATGTCGATGGGCTTTACTGCTTCTGCTGCCGCTGGCGTTGTAGGCAACCTTGTCCAGGAATCTGGCTTGCGCACGGATGCTATCGGTGATAATGGCACCTCCGGTGGTTTAGCTCAATGGCACAATGAACGCTTAGATGCTCTTAAGCGTTTTGCTGCTGCGCGTGGTAAAAAGTGGACTGACCTTGACACGCAGATTGAATTTTTAGCAGAAGAAATGCGCACGTCCTACGCTGATACTTACGCTAAAATGCAAAGCGCTGAATTGCCAGAGATAGCAGGTCAAATTATGACGGATGAATATGAAAAGCCTGATCCTGCGTCTGCTAATTATGCCCAACGTCAAGCTAACGCTCGTGCTGCCTATGAAGCTATGCAGTCTGGAAATAAACGAGCGGACGCATATCATGGTGGCGGTGGTGGCGGGGATGACAGCCTTGTTGCTCCTACGAGCTATGCTGCAGGTTTTGCTGCAGGTGGTACTGCCGGTCTTATGCCAATGGCGAACAGTACGGCAAATTATAACGGTGGAGTTGTAAATGTTGGCGGTATTGTGGTTAATTGTGGCAATGTCAGTGATCCGCAAGGCGTGGCTAAGGCTGTAGAAGGAACGATGGAAGATTTTGCCCAGCGTCTGGCAGCGCATAACGGAGGGACGGTGTTTGTATGAGCTTAATGGGTACAATGAACACTTTAAGTGGTATCTTGGGCGCTGCTAATCTGGTTGCTAAGCTAACGGGTAATAAATCATTTAAGACTAATGATGGCTACAGTCCCTCTATTTGGGGTAGTGGCCTAGGCTTGCAGCAGTTGCTGATGGTCAAGACGAACATTGGCGGCTATTTTTTTGACGCTGTTTTTAGCGTTGATACTGAACACAGCCTGACGGTTACACAGCATCCTGTGCAGACTGGCGCAAATATCAGTGACCATGCTTTTGTAAATCCTATCCGTATGACGATGCAGATTGGCGTATCTGATGCCATGGCTTATCGTGTTGGTGCTAATTATGGTGGGGATGGCGGCACAAAATCTGTACAGGCCTATCGCTTACTCTGCAAGCTGCAGAAATTGCGTATCCCCATGCAGGTTGTTACGCGTCTTAACACGTACCAGAATATGCTTATTGAGAGCATTGATGTGAGCGATGATGTGTCGACGCTTTGTGCGCTCAAAGCTACGGTGAATCTCGTGCAGGTGCTGGTGGTTAATGTTGGCACCGAAAAGGTTTCGGCGCGTCAGTGGACTACAGGTGCACAGCGCAAATCGCAGGAAGTACAGCCTAAAGGTGACAACAGTACGATTTTGCGCAAGGCAGAAAAGGGCTCTGGTCTGGAGGTGAAGTGGGGATGAGCTATTATGAAATACCATTGACTACCACGCCTTTCGACCAGAAGACTTTTAAGCTGACGCTGGATGGCGAGCGTAACATCAACATCCTGCTGAAGCTACGCTATTATGATTTGTACGAGCTGTGGGTGGCTGATGTCTGCGACAATAGCACAGGAGAAGAGTTGATTACAGGCATGCCATTGGTGCCTGGCATTGATCTGTTAGGCCAGTATGCTTACCTGAATATTGGCAGCGCTCAAATCGTGGCTGCTGGTCCTACTACGCAGGAGCAGCCTGATAATGAGACACTAGGTTCAACCTGGGTGCTTTTGTGGGGTGATGGCTCATGAGCAGTTATCTGTGGATGCGCAAATGGAAAATCCTCGTAGTTGATGCTCAAGACCAAGAGGCGCTGAATGTTTCTGACCTGCATGTGAAGTTTACTGTCAAAAAGTCGCGGGAAATAAATAACTATTCGACTGTGGAGATTTATAATCTTACTGCTGCAACAGAGCAAAAAATCCTTAAAGAGGGCGACCGTATCATCATTGAGGCCGGTTATGAAGGCTACTTGACTACATCTGCAGACGGCTCCGTTCGGGAAGCAAAGGATGCTGAAGGTAATACTCAGGAGAAGCAGTACGGCGTTATTTTCGACGGTAAAATTATTTATCCGTCCCGGCGCAAGGAGAACAACACTGACTATGTGCTGTCGCTCCTGTGTGTAGACGGAGCTAATGTCCTTGGGAAAAATTTTATTGCTAAAACCTTAAACAAGGGTGTTAATCAACGTCAGATTTTGGATGCGGTCTGCGAAAAGTCAAAGACCAAAATTCCTACGAATAGTATCACGCAAGGCTTATCCGGGCAGAAACTGCCGCGAGGTAAGGTTATTTTTGGCGAGCCTAAAGATTATATATCCGATATCGCTCGCGGTAACGGTGCGAGCTATTGGGTGAATGATGGCAAGCTGAACATGATTAAGCTTGCCGACGCTGCGAAGGATGAAGCCATTGTGCAAACGCCTACGACCGGTCTTATTGGCCTGCCGACGCAGACTCAGTATGGCGCAAATTTTAAACTGCTGCTGAATCCCGCAGTGCATATGTGGTCTTTGGTCCAGCTCAAAAACAGCGAGATTGCGGAAGCTCAGGTTACTCCTGGTCAGGCGCAGATGCCGCTTGATGAAGAGTGGATATATCAGGTGATTGAATTGACGCATACAGGCGATACGATGGGTAACGATTGGTATACGTCCTGTACGGCTGTTTCTCGTTATGGTAAGGGCGTTCTGCCTGCCCTCATGGCTAATAATTCGCAGAATCCGAACGGAGTGTGATTTTATGATTGATTTGAATTTGCGCACGCCAAGCGTTGAACGTCAGGGCGACCTTGACGCTCGTGCCGCTGCTATTAAGATGCGCGTGTGCGTGCCTGGTATAATCCAGAGCTTTGATGCTGCTACTCAGACTGTTACTGTGCAGCCTGCCTTGCGAGAGAAAATGCTTGCAGACGGAGATGAGTCATGGGTGGATATACCGCTATTGGTTGACGTGCCTATCGTCGTGCCTCGTGCTGGCGGTTATGCGCTGACGCTGCCTATCCAGGCAGGCGATGAGTGCCTTGTGGTGTTTGGCGATATGTGCATGGATGGCTGGTGGCAGAGCGGAGGCGTGCAGAACCAAGTAGAGTGTCGCCGGCATGACCTGTCTGATGGGTTTGCCATTATAGGCGTGTGGTCGCAGCCTAGAGTAATCCCCGGCTACAGCACAGGCTCTGCTCAGCTACGCAATGATGCGGGCAGTGCTTACGTAGAGCTTGCCGGAGACACGATTAATATTGTAGGTGGTACGGTAAACATTAAAGCAGGGCGGGTGAACATCAATGAGTAATGCAACGCGCTTAGGCGATTTGGATACCGGTCATGATGCCTGTGCTCCGACAGCACTCGTATCGGCCAGCCCTAACGTATATATCAACGGCCGCGCTGCAGGGCGTGTAGGCGATAGCTATGCACCTCATGGCTGCATTAATCACCCGACGCACAGCGGCGTCATCGCCAGCGGCAGCAGCTCCGTATACATCAACGGCAAGGCTGCAGGGCGCATTGGTGATTCCGTGAGCTGTGGTGGCACTGTGGCCGAAGGCAGCAGCAATGTGTTTATTGGAGGCTGATATGCAGGTTAGACGTTTAGACGACAATTGGGACTACTGCTTTGGTCGTGGCTCTCAAAATTACATCAGCGGCGTTGAAGCTGTCGGGCAGGCAATAAAACAGCGCCTGCTTTTGCTTTATGCTGAATGGTGGGAAGACCTAAAAGATGGGCTGCCGTTGTGGGAGCAAATCTTAGGCACGTCCGGCAGTGATGAGAACAGGCAGGCTGTAGATATTATTATCCGTGACCGTATAAGCGGCACGGAAGGCGTGCAGTCTGTCACGTCTTTTGAATCAAGCTATGAACGCAGACATTATAAATTTACGGCAACTGTAGAGACTATCTATGGCTCATTGACTATTAGTAGTGAGGAGGTGCAGATGTGACGTATTTTAAGCCTTATGTTGATAGTACGGGACTGCATATTCCTACCTACAACGATATTTTAGAAGATATGATTGCTAGCATGAAGCAAATCTACGGCGATGATATCTATCTGGACAATAGCTCGCCTGATTATCAGCTGTTGTCCATTTTTGCCTTAAAGCAGAGCGATACGCTGCAGGCTCTCGCGTATGCGTATAATGCACGCTCGCCCGAAACGGCTATTGGTGCGTCGCTTGACAGCGTGGTAAAGCTGAACGGCATTAAACGCAAGGCTGCAGGGCACAGCACCTGCCAAGTAAAGATTACCGGCAGCCCGTTTACGCAGATAACCAATGGTGCAGTAAAAGACCGCGCGGGGCTGACATGGGATTTGCCGACAAGCGTAGTAATCGACTCCAATGGCACGGCTTATACTGTAGCTACATGCCGCACTGCAGGCGCTGTGAGCGCGCTGGCGGGCGATATAGCGCAGATTGAGACGCCGACCTATGGATGGATAGCTGTTATCAACGAAGTGAGCGCTGTGCTGGGCAACACGCAGGAAACCGACGCGCAGCTCCGCCAAAGGCAGGCAATCAGTACGGCTAATCCGTCGCAGACAATGCTGGCGGGCACAAAGGGAGCTATTGCAGCATTACCGGACGTGTCCCGCTATGCTGTTTACGAGAATGACACCAACGTTGACACTGTAACTGAGGATAATCCGTATGGGCTGCCTGCGCACTCCGTAACCTGTGTAGTTGAGGGCGGTACAGATGAGGACGTGGCTGAGGCGATATACCTGCATAAAGGCATCGGCTGTTATACAAATGGCGACGTTGAAGTGCAGTATACTGACCAAAACGATTATATAAATACCATCAGATTTTACCGGCCGGAATATAAAACCATTTATGTAAAATGCACGCTGAAGAAGTATGTTGGCTATATGTCCAGCATCCAAGCTAACGTCAAGAGTGCGATATATGACTATTTATCCGCGCTTACAATTGGCAGCGATGTGTCCGCTTCGGTGTTGGCCAACATCATCACTGACTGCAATCCGTCTTTGACAAAGCCTATCTTTGGCATAAAAGAGCTGAAATTGGGGCTTGCCGCAGATGCGATGGGTGTTTCTGACGTTGCAATAGGTTACAAGGAAATTCCGGAGCCGGTATACGATGCTATCGAGGTACAGGTCGATGCTTGATTTAACATATTATAAACGGCTGATCACGAGCGAGTATCGCCGCAGCGTTAACTTTACGGCTATGGTGGAGAGATTGCTCAGCTACGGCCTTGATTTGGACAGCAGCGCCAGCGATATGATTACGGCGTTTGAGGTTGATTATGCTACGACCGCACAGCTAGATATTCTCGGCGTTATTGTCGGAGTAAGCAGGCAGCTCACCTTTGAGCCGTCCGCTGCTGCTACAGGCGACATTGTTTGCCCAGCTCCGACGGAAATTGCCAGCGGCACGGAGTATCCAATAATCAATACTCCGGAGCCGCAGGATATGGCAAGCGTCAGCTTTATTTCCGGTTTTCCTCCGGGAGAGATGAACGACAGCAACAGCATGATGGACGATGATTTGTTCCGGCTGCTAATCAAAGCGCGCATTATCCAAAATGCGTGGAAGGGCACTATAACAGAGCTATATGAGCTGTGGGAATCGGTTATGGGTAAAGATAAGCATTTATCTATCGAAGATTTGCAGGATATGTCTTTCAATATCGTATTGCAGGGCGATTATACTGCGCTGGAGCGCGAGCTGATTATCCACGCATATATCATTCCGAAGCCGGAGGGCGTACGCATCAACGTGCTGACATTCGTATCGACGGACGGCCTGCCGCTGTTCAGCTACGATTACAACACTATGCGTTACAGTGGTTACAATAGCCATTGGGCTGTAGAAGGGAGCGAATAATGGCGAGAAGTAATTTTAAAGTTTTTGCTGAGGCCGTGGACAGCAGCAAGGTTGTATCCGATGCTGAGTACGCTGTAAACACTCAGCGCATCGGCGGCGTTGTTCCGGGGCTGGCGGTAGCTGACCTGCACAATAAACTATATAAGCAGGCTACGATTATGGCGGCAGCTTTAGCGCAGGTCCTTGTTGAGCAGGGGCAGGATGCTCTGGACAGCGATTACGCAGGCCTCGTAGCCTCAATCAAAAAAACATTCTTGCTGTCGCTGAATGGTGAGAAACCGGATGCTAAAGGCAATCTGCAGAAGAATTTTGTATATAGCGTTGAGGGCAAAAAGCCGGACAGCAGCGGTAATGTGTCTTTGAACATCGATTATCTCAACGCGATGAGCTTTGTTGGCTCCGTGGTAATCACTCGCGACAACATCAATCCTGGCACAAGGCTTGGCGGTACGTGGCAGCTGCTGCAGAGCGGCCGTTATATCCGCACTGCCGGCACAGGTTATCCCGGCGGAACGATGGGCGGCAGTGATGGCTTTACGCTAGGCGTTAACAACCTGCCTGCACATGGCCATGATGCTACAATATATGGCGTGGCTAATTTTGAAGGCTCATTTATCGGAGCTAACCAAGTAGGATTAGATGGTGGCAAAACCACAGGCTGTTTTAAGCGCACAGGCGAATGGGCTGGCACATGCGCGCATAAGGGAGATAGTCGTGAGGTAATCAAATTTTCTGGCAACCATACGCATCAAATTACGATTAAATCTACCGGCAACGGTGAAAAAGTAATATTTGAGCCATCATATTTATTGCTTTATTTTTGGGTGCGTACTGCGTGAGGTGATATGAATGAGTAATGCAAGAATACAATTTAGCACAGCGTCTGAGGAAAAATGGCTGCAGGTGAATCCTGTGCTGCGTGAGGGCGAGCTGGTCATCGCACGCAAGGCGAACGGCAAGCGTAAGCTTGTGGTCGGCAAAGCTGGCGGCTCCTCGTACGCAAATTCTGAGGTAGTGTGGGACGAAGAGCTGGCGGCCTCTTTTGCCACGCGTGCCGAGAATGCTGCAGCAGCGGCGGAAAATCAATCTACATCTGCTGCTGGTGCCGCGAGCAACGCTAACACTGCAGCTAGCAATGCTGCAGGAAGCGCCTCGTCAGCGGCTGTCTCTGAAAGTAATGCTAAAAAATACATGGAGAAAGCAAAGGAGATTGCCAGTTTTTATATTTCGGTAACCGACGACGGGGACGGTAATGTTAACATGAAATTTTAGGGAGGTGTGATTATGTTCAATGTGAGCAACAACAACATCTCGCTTATACGTGGCGATTCTGGCATCTTTGAGCTTGCGGTAAAAGATACCGAGGGCAAGGATGCGGAGCTTGCTGCAGATGACAAGCTGACGTTTACAGTACGCCGCACTTTGAAGTCGCCGCAGATAGTTATTCAAAAGCAGATTGACCCGAAAATCAAGACCATTAAGCTGCAACCTGCCGATACCGAAGGTTTGCCGTTTGGCAGCTACGTGTACGATGTAGAACTAAGGCATAGCGATGGCTTCGTCGATACGATTATTCCGCCACATAAATTTCAGCTTTTGGAAGAGGTGACGTACTGATGAAGCTTGTAGGTACTTTGACCTTAGCTAAAGCTGCTGTTCTGCATGGGACACTTAGTGCAGTGCGTGAAGGATTCGGGGGTTCGCCGTATACCGGTGATTATGTTGCTCGCTCCCGAATCAACGATGATTATCTGTTGCCGACGGCTGAACGCTATCTGCAGCGGGATATTACAGTAAAAAAGATACCTTATTACGAGACCAGCAATTTATCAGATGGTCTGACTGTTTATATTGGAGAGGAGATTGAAATCAATGGCTAACAAAAATATTTCTAAAGTTGTTTATGGTGGTAAAACTCTTATCGATTTGACTGCAGATACCATCACCGCTGACAAGCTGCTCAGCGCCTACACCGCACACGATAAGAGCGGCGCACCTATTACCGGTACCTGTACATTTGACGCAGACACCAGCGATGCTACTGCGGCTGTTGCGGAGATTTTGCTCGGCAAAACTGCTTACGTAAACGGCGTTAAATTGACCGGTACCATGAAAAACAACGGTGCAGTTACTGGCACCATCAGCGCCAAGGATGAATCCTATACCATCCCCATCGGTTACCATGATGGCTCTGGCAAGGTTGCTATCAGCGCTACTGAGCAGGCCAAAATCATCGCCACCAACATTCGTAGCGGCGTAAAAATTTTGGGTGTTACCGGTACCATGAGTGGCACCGAGGGTGCTAAGGCTGAATCTAAAACTGCGACTCCGTCTACTGTGCAGCAAACCATTTTGCCGGATAGCACTAAAGGGTATAACTACATCTCCCAAGTAGTTGTTGAAGCGATTCCGTACAATGAAAGCGATAACCCTCAAGGCGGTGTTACTGTAACAATCGGTTAAGGAGATTACTTATGGCAGTGAATAAAGTTGTATACGATGGTGCGACGCTGGTCGATTTGACCGGCGACACCGTCACTGCCGACAATTTGGCGGCAGGAATTAAGGCAACAGGTGCGAACGGTAAGCCGATTGTAGGCCTGCTGCCTAAAGTCACGATTGACGCAGAGCTATCCGATACTAGTGAAAATCCTTTACAAAATCGGGCTATTGCTCAATCGCTGACAAAAATAAAGAATAGCATACCGAGCCCATATACTTTGCCAACAGCTTCAGCGAGCGTCTTGGGTGGCGTAAAGGTCGGGGCTGGCTTGACCATCGATTCTGGTGGTGTATTGTCTGTTCCTGTCCGGGCGCTTACCGGAACCGATGACGGGGAAGGTAACGTCACCCTGAAGTTAATGGCTGGCGATAGCGATGTGCTTACTGCTACGGACGATGGCGACGGAAATATTGCCCTAAGGGCAGATTGATTCAAAGGAGGTTTGATTATATGCCAGATATGAAAACGCTGACAATCAACGGCGTAAAATACAATATTAAAGATAATACAGCTCGCACTACGCTTGAAACGAAGGCGAACCTTGATAATAATAATATTTTTAGTGGGCAAAATGTTTTTACAACTGGGCTTTACTTACCTTTACCTGCCCAGATTACTTGGATTAACGGCGCTCCAAACAACCGTATTGGCTCCATCAATGAAAGTCAGTATACTGGTAATGCTGCAACGGCGACGAAGGCAACGCAGGATGGCGCTGGAAATGTGATTGTTGATACCTATGCAAAGAAGACTGAGCTTACTGCTTTTGGTGCATTGAATAGAACCAATACATGGACAGCAAGGCAGACTTTCGACGACGCTAAATTTAAAAAAGCTATACTCGAAAATACTAGCATTTGGCAAGAAAGCTATTATGCTGAATATCTGAGCGGCAATGCTGCAACCCCTGATAAGAGTATCATGCACCTTACAGCAACAGGAGCTATCACCTTAAATATGGCTGCTATAGTTGAGCACTGTTTGCCTAGGTCTTCATCAGCCACTATCTTCACTGCCTACATCACCTCAACCGCTGACTACACACTGACCATCACCAATGCTGGAACGATTAAGTACATCGGTAGTGCAAGTGACGTAGCTATTACAAGCGCAGGTCTGTTGCTGAATATTATGCTGATGAAAGATGCCAGCGGTAATGTGACTAGCATTGTACAGGCTAGTAAGTTATCGTGAGGTGATAAACATGGGACTTAATAGAATGATGATGAAAAACGGCGAAGTAAAGGTTGAAGATGGTAGTAAGTTTTGGACTTATAGTGAAGCTAATAATAAAACAATAGCTTTTACTGTTCCACCCGGAGTTAAGAGAATCAAAGTAGAGGCAGTAGTTGATTCGGCTGAAGGTAACCCATACAATTCTAACCATGCTTCTATAGAAAATACAATGACTAATAAAACATGGGGCGAAGGTTTCTCAGAATCTAATGAATCAGGAGAACTCGAGGCACATCAAGATATTGATTCCATTGTAGGCGTAACATCTAACAAAACTTATGCATTGCTTTTTAACTGTTATGCTACAAGTGGTGTGACGTTTTCATGGGGTAAATCAATAAATGCGATGACACCTACAGTTGAAGATTATTAAGTAAAGGAGAAAAAATGCAAACAAAATATAAGTACAAAGACAAAACATATACTCATATCTATCCTTTATCCGAAGCCTTAGGCAAAGAGGGCATCTTCATCCCTCTCTCCATCACCGAGGAAACCCTTGCATCCTTAGGTATCGAAGTGGTACACGAAGAAGAACCTCTCGAATCTATCAAAGAACGCAAAATCGAATCTTTAAAGATGCAGCGTGATAAAGCTGAGGTTGAGCCTATTGCCTATAATGGGTATAGCTATGACTATGACAGCAAAGCTCGTGACAGAATCAGCGCAGCTATCATTGCCTTAGACCTGCAGGGAGCTGATGCAGATATTGCCTGGACTACCGCAGACAACCAGGACGTCAGTGTAACCGCCGCCGACCTGCGTGCTATCGTGGCTGCCGTTGCTGTGCGCAGTAATGCGCTGCATATTGCTTACCGCAAGGCGAAGGCGCAGGTCGAAGCTGCAGGTAATGCAGATGAAGTAAATGCTGTTTGCATGGAATAATTTTTTAGGAGGCTAACAAATGGATTTCTTAGCTTTACGCTATGCCGTATATAATGCGGCACACACTTTGACTCATGGCTTTACCTACAAATCGGTGATTGGGGCAATCCTGGCGGTTTTGTTGCACAAGCACGCGGTATTGTTTATGGTATTTACAGCGCTGGTATTTCTTGACTGCTTCACTCGCTGGATGAGCTTAAGCTACAAGCGCCTGCAGGGTATGGGGCAAACACCAACCGTGCTGCAGATTATTGGCGGTATTGAGGCAGCGCACACGGACGGATTAATTAAAAGTGAAGTGATGAAGCATCGCTTTGTTGGCAAGGTTATCGTATACATCCTCTGCGTGCTTGCCGCCGTCTTAGTAGATTTGGCCATGATCACGCTGCAGCAGCCTGTGTGGGCTGTCCCGCTGGTCGCAGGGTATCTCGTTGTCACTGAGCTGCTGAGCATATGCGAGAACCTCAACGACGCCGGTATTGAGGCAGTGCAAGGTCTTGTTAATGTTATCAAAAAGAGAAGAGGTTGATTGTTATGGCTATGTTATCTGCTCATTTTTCCGAGTCTGAATTTGCTTGCAAGCATTGCGGAACGCTGCCGACATACGGTATTAGTTCCGCGCTGCTTAATGGTCTGGAACGCTTACGCTCCCGCTTAGGTCGTCCCATAAATATCACCAGCGGCTATCGTTGCCCGGTGCACAATGCCAATGTAGGCGGCGTGTCTAACTCTCAGCATGTCGCTGGCACTGCTGCAGATATCTATGTGGATGGCGTATCTACGCGCGAGCTGGCTCGCATCTGCAAGCAAATTTTTGACGGTGTGGGTACTTATGTTTCGCAGGGCTTTGTCCATGTTGACATGCGTGCTGGCGGCTCCGTTCCGGGCTATTATCTGTGGGAGGGCTAAGATGTGCTTAAAACAATATTGCGTAATTACTGCAGCTACATTGTGCTTGCTGTTATCTGCCTCAGCATCGGAGGCATCATCGGGTATAACCTACACGATGACGGCAACGGAGATGGCAGCGCTCGACAGCAGGTTGAGTCTGCTGCAGCAGCAAACAAAGAGCACCAAGCAAGCGCTAGCAGAATCACAAGCAGCGCTGAACGAGTCGAGAGCAGAATTGAGGAAGCTCAAAATGGAATCACTCAAGCTGCAGATAGAGCTGCAAGCTCAGAGCAGCTTATTGGAGAATGCCAACAAATTCTTGCAGGCATCCGCCAAAGAGGAAGCTCGCACCCGCCGCAGAATTAAAGCGCAGCGCAATACCGCTATCGTTGTGGCCGTTGGCCTGCTTGCCTATGCTGTTAATAAATGATGATTGATTGGGAGAAAGTGATATCTTAGGAGGTCTTGTGTATGGATGTCACTCGTAAGCGAGCGCGTGCGTGGCTGCGTATGTGCTCACGAATCGAACTTGACCGTGCCATGGAAGAAGCACGGCTTACGGAGCAGCAGCGGGAAGTCATTGAGTTAATGTTTACCCGAGGCTTGTCCGTGGTTGCTATCAAATTACGCTGTAATATGGACGAGAGTACAGTAAAACGTATCCTTGCCCGCTCTTACGACAAAATCTACAATGTCATCATGTAACCTGCGCCCCAGTGAATGCTGGGGTGCTTTTTTTATGCCCTTTTATTGCGCTTTTGCACATCGTATTTGCCTATACAATGTAGGCAGAAATGAGGTGAGCTTATGAATTTTGCAAATATGCCCAATCAACCGAACCTACCGCCTATGCCGCAGCTCTTTGGTCAGCCAGCACAGCAGATGGCTCCAGCTGGTGAGATTGTATGGGTGCAGAGCGTTGACCAGCTCAATGCTTTAGCTCTGCCGCCCAACGCGTCAAGAATCTACATGAACTCTGCTGATGCAGAGTTTTACATCGTAACTACGGACAAAATCGGCATGAAATCTGTGGCAACATACACGTTTATGGAGAAGCCTAAGCCGCAGCCTGTAGAGTATGTTACCAAGGCGGAGTTTGCAGAGCTTATCGCTCTGCTGAAAGGAGCGCAGAATGAATCCAATTTACCAAAGGCAGAATCAGCAGCACCAACCGCAGGCGGGCGACCTGCAGGTCATCAAGCAAAATCTCAATGATAAAATGCTGCAACAATTTATTGCCCAAGCTAAACAGCAAGGAATATCTGACAATGATATCAATGCTGGCTTGCGAATGCTCGGGTACAAGTAGGCATCACGCGCGATGTGCATTATTATAAAAGGAGGGATATCTTATGGATATCGGCGAAGCTATGGCGTTGACCAATAGCAACAATAATTGGATGAATAATCCCTTTATGTATCTCATCTGGTTGGCGTTTTTCGGCGGCGACGGTTTTGGCTTTGGCCGTCGTGGTAATGCCTTAACTCAGGCAGAATTGCAGGAAGGTTTCAACAATCAGAATGTAATGCGTGCCCTGGAAGGTATTAAAAACGGCGTTTGTGATGGTTTTTACGCTATGAACACAAATGCTCTGCAAGGTCAAAATCAGCTGCAACGTGATATGTGTCAAGGCTTTGGTGCCGTAACGGCTGGCATTACTAATACTGGCTATCAGCTGGGTAACCAGATCACGGAGAACCGTTTCGCGGCTCAGCAGTGCTGCTGTGAGACTAATCGCAATATTGACAGCGTTAAAGCCGAGAATTATAAAAACGCCTGCGAAATCACCACTGCTATCCACAGCGAAGGTGAAGCTACTCGTGCTCTTATTACTGCTAACGTAATCCAAGAGCTGCGCGATAAGATTGCGGATAAAGACCGCGACCTGCAGGCTGAACGCTATCAGAATAGCCAGCTGGTACAAAACGGTACTATCATCGAGGCAGTGCGTCAGCTGTTAGGTCAGCGTGGTTGCGCTGGCTGCCAATATCTGACTGCTGCTTGATTGGCGGTGAGAGGTAATGGCTTATCTGAATACTTATAATCTTGCTAGTCAAGCTCTGGAGGTTGGCAATGTTATTGCACTGGGGGCTAACGACGTGCAGTTTAGTGGGTGCTGCAATGGTTTAAGCCATGCAGCGGGCACTGGCATTATCAACGTCAAGGCTCCGGGCGTGTACGAAGTCAACGCTACGGTGACTGTTACTGCTACGGCAGCTGGTGCTATCGGCATACAGCTCTATAATGGTGCCGGTGCTGTGCCGGGTGCTGCTGCCAGTCAAACTGCTGCTGCCGCTGGTGTGGTGACGTTACCCATCAGCAAGCTGATCCGCGTGCGTCCGTCTTGCGCTGCTGTCGGTAATGCGGCAAATCTCAGCCTGCAGCTGACAGGTGGTGCCGGCACTGTTACTAGCGTTAATGTGGCAATCCATCAAATTGCTTGATTGATTATAAAACCGCTAATTAAATTTTAGTTAGCGGTTTTATTTTGACAACTTTTTGACTGCTACATCTAGACAAATATGAAAAGATATAGTAAAATATAGCATAGTGTGAATGCTGTCTACCTGCGTAGACACGCGGAAAATGGGGATTTTTGCCATTTTGCGCAATAGGCTGAGGATGGTCTTGAAAACTAGCGAAGGTGCAAGCCTTCCGTGGGTTCGAATCCCACCCTTTC
>ERZ1026894.176-NODE-176-length-48491-cov-14.237860_pt1 | contig 48491 bp, 30 predicted proteins | sample MGYA00380177_ERZ1026894 | MGnify/ENA primary metagenome ERZ1026894 (study PRJEB33269, sample SAMEA4719813) | human gut metagenome | biome: human-associated habitat; feature: organic feature; material: feces | place: Cameroon | collected 2013-10 ... | reverse complement strand
GTTTGGTTTGGAAATACCTTCCTTTCTCGCCCCGTTTGGTTTGGAAATGCTTGCGGTTCTCTCCGTTTTTGGTTTGGAAACGCTTGCGGTTTCGACCCCGTTTGGTTTGGAAATACCTTCCTTTCTCGCCCCGTTTGGTTTGGAAATGCTTGCGTTTCTCTCCGTTTTTGGTTTGGAAATGGATAAGTTTTATTGTGTTTTTGCTTTGGATTTGAAAATAATTGTCCTAACTTTGCAGAAGTTAGGCGGCACTCGGCCATCCGAGATCAAGTTCTCATGGCCCTCGTTGGCACTAACTTTGCAGAAGTTAGGCGGCACTCGGCCATCCGAGAACAAGTTCTCATGGCCCTCGTTGGCACTAACTTTGCATTCAAGTTGCACTATCATCACAAAAAGCAAAGCGTATGTTTGAACGAATAGCCATACGGCATCTTCGCCACTGGGCCGAAAAGGAAGAGCGCAAGCCGCTGGTGCTGCGTGGGGCCCGACAAGTGGGCAAGACCACCTTGGTGGAACTTTTCGCCAAGGAGTTTGACACGTATATATATCTTAATTTGGAGGAGCAGGAAAACGCGGCGTTGTTTGCCGCCGATTATTCTTTCGACGATTTGTTGGCTGGCATTTTCTTCAAGGCAAACAAGATGCAGGGCGAGAACCGCCGAACCCTGATCTTTATCGACGAGATACAGAATGAGCCCAAGGCGGTGCAAGCCTTGAGATACTTCTACGAGAAGCGCCCCGACTTGTATGTCATTGCCGCCGGGTCGCTCTTAGAGAGCCTAATGGGTCGACACATCTCGTTCCCCGTGGGCAGAGTGGAGTATATGGCGTTGCACCCCTGCACCTTTGTGGAATTTCTTAGGGCCATGGGGCACGACGCCATCGCCAACCATGTGGAGACGGTTTCGCTGCCCGCATCGCTCCACCATCTCGCCATCGACTTGTTTAAGAAATACATGATCGTAGGTGGCCTGCCAGAGGCGGTGGCCAACTATGCCCAGCACAACGATTTGGTAAGGCTAAATGGCGTGTTCAACGCTTTGTTGTCGGGCTATCGCGACGACGTGGAGAAGTATGCCAACAAACCCAAGGAGCAAGACGCCATTAGGTATATCCTAAACTATGGGGGGACAGCGGCAGGCCATCGCATCCAGTTTGCGAAGTTCACAGGAGCCACATTCAAGGCGGCCGAGGTGGGCAACGCATTCAGGACCTTGGAAAAGACGCTTCTGCTCGAATTGGTCTACCCCATCACGTCGACATCGCTTCCCATATTGCCCGACCTAAAGAAGAGTCCGAAGCTGTTGTGGCTCGATACTGGCTTGGTGAATTATGTGGCGGGCATGCAGGAGGATTTGCTGTTCAACAAAGACGCCGACAAGCTTTGGAATGGCGACATCGCCGAGCATGCAGTGGGCCAAGAGCTGTTGGGCTCAACGGTTACGTTTGGCGAGAAAAGAATGTTTTGGGTGCGCGACGCCAGAAACTCGCAAGCGGAGGTCGACTTTGTGATAAGGCACAAGTCGCACCTGTTGCCCATAGAAGTGAAGACGGGCAACAACGCCAAACTTCGCTCGTTGCACCAGTATATGGACGAGTCGACCGCAACAATTGCCTTGCGCCTCTGGAACGGCCCCATGACATCCGACGTAGTAACCACGCAGAAGGGCAAGTCGTTCAAGTTATACAACATACCGCTCTATTACGCCGGACATCTGCAAGTGTTCCTCGACGCAATGGGATGTTAACAAAATGTTAGCCCAGAGATTTTGTGTTGTCTTCGATTTGCACTAACTTTGCATAAGTTAGGCGGCACCAAAAATGCCGCACACCGTCATTAACGTATATTTTCAGTCCACTATGAAGAGAATAAACTGGGGTTTTATAGGCTGTGGCGAGGCCACGGAGAAAAAGTCGGGACCGGCCTTCGGCGAGGTGCCGGGGTCGCAGGTGGTGGCGGTGATGAGCCGCAACGCCGCCAAGGCGCGCCTCTATGCTGAGCGCCACCACATACGCAAGTGGTACACCGACGCGCAAGAGCTCGTCGACGACCCCGACGTCGACGCCATCTACATCGCCACGCCGCCCTCGAGCCACGCCACCTTCGCCATCATGGCCATGCGATCGGGCAAGCCCTGCTATGTGGAGAAGCCGCTGGCGGCATGCTACGAAGACTGCCTGCGCATCAACCGCATATCCGAGCAGACGGGTGTGCCGTGCTTCGTGGCCTACTACCGCCGATACCTGCCCTACTTCCAGAAGGTGAGGGAACTGGTGGAGGATGGCACGCTGGGCAAGATTCTCAACGTGCAGATTCGCTTCTCGGCGCCGCCACGCGAGTTCGACAACGCGCAGGGCAGCAACCAGCCGTGGCGCGTGCAGCCCCTCATAGCGGGCGGCGGCTACTTCTACGACCTGGCGCCCCACCAGCTCGACCTGCTGCAGCAGCTCTTCGGGTTCATCATACGCGCACACGGATACCCCGCCAACCGCGCGCACCTCTACCAGGCCGAAGACACCATCAGCGCATCGTTTATCTTCCAGAGCGGCATACCGGGCAGCGCCTCGTGGTGCTTCGTGGGCCACGAGAGCGCCAAGGAAGACCGCATCATGGTGATCGGCGACAGGGGCACGCTGGGCTTCTCTGTGTATAGCTACGACCCCATTAGCCTCATCACCAGCGAGGGCCACCAGCGCTTCGCCATCCCCAACCCGGCGCACGTGCAGCTGCCCCTCATACGGGCGGTGGTTGAGCATCTGCAGGGCGTGGGCGTGTGCGAGTGCACAAGCGTCAGCGCCACACCCACCAACTGGGTCATGGACCGCATATTGGGCAAGTTCTAAGCCATGGCCAAGCGTGTGTTGCTCGCCCTCGTGGCCATCGCCCTGGCCTGCCACGCCAGCGCCAACCCTACCGACTCCACACAGGTGGGGCGGAAGGAGCGTCGTGCCCGCACCTCGGGCCACGAATTGCGCAACCCGCTGCTCAACGCCGCCTACCAGTTTGTGAAGGAGTTCTCGCGTGTCGACACGCTGTATGTGGAGCCGCAGCACTACAACTTCACTGTGATGCTCCAAAACACCAACACCTATGAGATCTACCACCTGGCCAACAAGACGGGGCAGGAAATAGTGTTCGTGCCGAAGCCATCGGTGAAGCTCGGACCCTATGTGGGCTGGCGATGGGTGTTCCTGGGCTACACCGTCGACCTCACGCACCTCAGCGACGGCGACCGCAAGCAGGACCTCAACCTCAGCCTTTACAGCAACCAGATAGGGATCGACGTGTTCTACCGAAAGTCGGGAAACGACTACACCATCTCGCGCATGGACCTCGGCAAGCAGTACGACACCAGCCGCATGCGCGGAGCCTCATTCGACGGGTTCCACTCGAGCATCACGGGCGGCAACCTCTATTACATATTCAACCACCGCAAGTTCTCCTATCCCGCCGCCTACAGCCAGAGCACCGTGCAGCGGCGAACGGCGGGAAGCCCCATGATGGGCATTGGCTACACGCGCCACTCGCTCGAGGTTGACTGGGCCAAGCTGGCCGACCTCGTGGAGCAACGCCTCGGAACCACCAACGCCGACGGCATCATCGACTCGTCGATGCGCTTCTCGAAGGTGAAATACACCGACTACTCCGTCTCGGGGGGCTACGGCATCAACTGGGTGTTTGCCTACAACTGGCTCTTCAACGCCTCGGCCATGGCCTCGCTCAGCTACAAGCGCTCCACAAGCGACGTGCAAAATGAGGAGAAGGATTTCTTCCGAACCTTCGATTTCAAGAACATCAACCTCGACGGCCTGTTCCGCCTCGGACTGGTGTGGAACAACACACGGTGGTACGCTGGCGCCAGCGCCGTGTTCCACGCCTACAACTACCGCAAGGATCAGTTTAAGACCAACAACATCTTCGGGTCGGTCAACATCTATTTCGGCTACAACTTCGGACGAAGGTAGCCCCCAACACCCTTTTACGCCATGAAGAAAATATTGACGCTTTTGATCTTGCTCGCCACAACGGCCATGGGCTCCCACGCCTCAACGCCCCACTATTGGCGAAGCGACTCGGTGAAGGTGGTGCGACTATTGGAAAAAGCCGCAACCCTACACCCCAAAACCAACCACACCCTGTGGTTCGCACGCCAGCTGCGCGGACTGCCCTACGTGGCCAAGACGCTCGAGGTGAACCGCGAGGAGCGGCTGGTGGTCAACCTGCGGCAGCTCGACTGCACCACCTACGTGGAGACCGTGCTGGCGCTCGCGCTCTGCATGAAGCAGAAGGACCACACCTTCCAAGCCTTCTGCCGCAACCTGCAGCGCCTGCGCTACGAGGATGGCAAGGTGGCCTACACGCACCGCCTCCACTATTTTACCTATTGGATCGAGGAGAACGTGCGCAAGGGTCTCGTGGCCGATGTGCAAGGCCCCACGCCGCCCTTCACCGCCGTGCAGACCGTGCGGGCCAACTACATGACCACCCACACACACCTCTACCCCATGCTTGCGGCCCACCCCCAATGGGTGGCACCCCTGCGGCAGATGGAGAGGGCCATCAGCGGCCGACGCTACCGCTACATTCCCAAGGGCCAGCTGAGGAACAGCAAACTGCTGCGGAGCACCATACACAACGGCGACATCATCGTGATACTCACCTCGAAGAAGGGCCTCGACACCAGTCACCTCGGCATAGCCGTGTGGCACGCCGACGGGCTACACATGCTCAACGCATCGCAGCTGCACCGCAAGGTGGTGGAGGAGCCCAAGCTCCTGGCCACCTACATGGCTGAGCACCCCTCGCAGATAGGCATACGCATCGTGAGGGCGAAGTAAGGACCAGCATAAGAAAAACAATCAGCACAACATGAAACAAGTCAAGAGAAAAATGGCCACCATGGCCATCGTCGCCACGCTCCTCGCAACAGGAGCCACGGCACAAACCTACACACACCATTATCCCAAGGCTGTGGAGCGCGCCGCCGCCAAATGGGTGAAGCAGGGACAATGGAGGGGAGCGTTCAACAAGGCCGTTCCCGCCCCTACGGTCAACCTCACCGAGTTTTGCATACAGTATAGCAGGAACCCCAAGCTGTGGGACGAGCTCTTCCAATGGCTCCAGAACAACGACCTCAAGGCGCTCAAGCCAGGGCGCACGCCCATCGGCAAAACGGGCCTCGTGGCCTCCGTGGAGGATGGAACCAACTGGTGCTCGGAGCACGACCTCAGGAACGGGAAGTGATCGGAGAGCCACAGAGAAAACATCGACTTCATGATCGTGGTAGACGGCGTGGAGGGACTGGCCCTCATCGACCACGACACAGCCACCCCCCTCGCCGACTACACTCCCGACGTGGAGCATTACCGCTACGACGCCACACGCCTCAAGCGGTTCGAGATGGCACCCAACACCTTCTGCATCATGTTCCCTTGCGATTGGCACATCGCAAAAATTAAAACCGGAAAACAACAAGAGCACGTTAAGGTCATCGTGGTCAAAATGCCATACGAAAGGTAGGGAGGCGAAAAAAGCAGGTCGCATGCCGCTCATGTAGCCCTTATGCGCTCCCTGTTCCTTCGTGGCTTATCTGCTCTCCAATTGTTCTCTCTTCGGGTTGGCGTTGAACCTCCAGGCGAGGGAGATCATGGCGTAACGCGGTATGGCGTTGTGCCACGTTTCGGTTCGCCCTTGGGCGTCGACGGTGTAGGAGGTGGTTGAAAGCTCGTGGAGGATGTCGTAGCCTTGGAGCTTGGCCAGCAGGCGGCCTTTGCAGAAGGTGCGCGAGAGCTGCGCGTTCCACACCCAGTCGCTGGTGTTCATCTGGTGGGCCTGGTAGCCGCGGCGCGCCACCATCGTGAGGTCGGTAGAGAGCTGGAGGTGCCAGGGAAGGTCCACATAGGCGTTGGCGCCAGCGCGGTAGTTGCCGGCGCGTATCTGGCTGAAGCCCTCGCGCCGACTGCTTACAAGAAAATAGCTTCCGCCTCCATGGAGCGTCAGTTCGTAGGCGTCGCAAGGGTGCCAGTTGATTCGCAGGTCGAGCCCCATCTCCCAGTTGTGCACTATGCTGCGCATGCTTGTTGTGTTGGTGGCCGTGGCCGCCATGTCGACATGGTGCTGATAGGTTGCGGTTAGCCGGTTCTCCACATTCCATTTGCCGTCGCGACCCATCTCTCGCGAATAACCCAGCGAGGCGTCGGTGTGCCAGTTGCCGTTCACGCTGACGGGCTGCAGGGTCGACACGCCTCGCTTGTCGTCGAAACAGAGGGCCCACGCCACGGCATTGTCTGTTTGGTGGTATGCCCATTGGGCATGCAACAGGCCGCGGTGGGCTCCGCTATGTCGGGCCGACACGCTCACATGGTAGCGATGCACGTCTTTCAGCTGTGGGTTGCCGAGACGGATGGTCAAGGGGTCGGCATCGTCCTCATAGGTGGCCATGGCCATGAGGTCGGGCATGGCCGACGACAGAGTGGCGTCCAATGTCCATCGCCACCTCTTCCCCATCTCGAGCGTGACCTCGGGATTGAAGAACACGCGGTTGCGGTGGATGTGTTGGCGGGCGGTGCGCTCATAACGCAGCCAACTGTTTCGGAACACTATGGGCAGGTAAACTGAGAGGTTGCCGCCTATGGAGGGCCAATAGTTGAAGTAAGACAGATAGACCGTGTGGTCGTTGCCACAGTCGGTCGCATCGTAGCTGTTTCGCACGTCTTTCACCTCGTAGAGCGCAAGGCGTGTGGAAGGCAGCACGTCGTAACGCGTGGTGTCGCATCCGAGCACCCTATCCAGGCGGAACAGCGGGCTGTTGGTGTTGTGGCGTTCGTGCTTGAAGGCGTAGCCCAAGCGCAGGCCGGCATTGCCAAGACCGTAGAGGTAGCTCAGGTCGGCCTCCACGGTCATGTTCTCGCGGGTCAGCGGCCTGTAGTTGTTGCGATAGTCCACAGGTGTGGCGCGGTCGGCATACTGGGCTTGGTATGCGTCGAACGACGTTGCCTCGAGATGGTCGTAGCTGCCTTTCGCCTTCGCCCTCAGCATGTCGGCATACAGGCGCAGGTTGGTGTTCATGTCGAACGCCAGGTTCCATTGCTTGTTGTCGTGCCGCCCTTGGGTCAGCAAGGTGTTGAGCCATTTGCTTCCCAGGAGCGTCTCGCCCTTCGATGTGGTCCATCCCTTGTCGTGGTTGTATTGCAGCGTGAGAATGTTCTCTGTGGTCCATTTCCGCTTGAGCAATTTGAGCACCTCTTTCGAGTAGAACCCTGTCGTCTCGTTGCGGAGCGTGTTGGTGGTGTTGCCAAAGCGGTCGCCGCCGTTGAGGTAGGTCTGCGTGTGTGTTGCCGACTGGTTGTCGGCGTCGGTGCGCTTGATGAGGTTGTTGGTGCCGATGTACGACGTCTCGTTGCCGAACATGTGGAGATACGAAAGTCCGACCGCCTGGGTTACCAACAGCCCTTGTGGCGTGTCGAGCGACGACCAGCCGCCACCCGTGGTAACATCGGCCACCTCGTCGTTGCTCAGGTTGTTGACATTGGCAAACGCCAACAGCCTACTGGCCTCCGAGAACTTCATACCAAAATCGCGCAACATGTATCGGTGATCGGTGCCGCCTCCCGCCTCAAGGTTCCCCATATAGCCCACCGAGTATTCCTTCTTCAGGCGCACGTCCATCACATACTGCTTGTCGTGCATGTCGCGCCCCATCAGCTTCGAATCGGCTCCCATGCGGTCGAACACCTTAATCCTCTTCACTGTGTAGGCCGGCAGGTTCTCGAGCGCCAGCTTGGGGTTGCCCGAGAAGAAGTCTTGCCCATTGACGAGCAAGCTCTCAACGTATTTCCCATTCACATAGATGCGCCCATCCTTGGTTAACTTGCAACCAGGGAGACGCGCCACCAAGGCGTCGAGCATGGAGCCGTCGGCCAGGTTGAACGCGTCGGCGTTGTAGACGATGGTGTCGCCGCGCATCACCATCTTCACCTTCGACGCACGCACCTCGAGCTCGGGGAGCACCCGGTATTGGCGCGCCAAACGGATGTCCTCGGCCGAGATGTCAGACTCGCGCAACGAGTGGAGTGCCAACCGCACGCTGCCCTCCTCGTAACCCTTATAGGTAGCGCGAACTACATAGCGGCCCTTGCCCGGAAGCTTGAACCGATAGATGCCGTTGCGGTTCCAATATTCCGACGAGTCGGTCGTTGCGGTAGCTATTGTCCTGTTGTTGGCGTCGAGCAGCGATACGTTTGCGCCAACGATGCCGTCGCCCGAAATGTTGTCTACCACTCTGCCTATGACAAAGTGGTCGGTAGGGGCCGACAGCAGGCAAGACGCTGGCAAGAGCAACAAAAGCAACGATAACAGGATTCTTATCATGGGTTATCAATATCAAGTGTTTAACATTGGGTAAGAATGCTTAATGCTAATGTTTGCTACTGTTTTTCCATTCAGTGCAAGATGTATATGGAGCAACGTTCAGATCAGAGCAATACAACGTTGTTTTAAGAGCCAAGGCGTCATATTGGCAGCAACCACTCAATGATCGTCCTGTATTACTGGTAAAAGCGCAATCATCAAGATAGCTCTTGCCCTTACAAGCTTCTATCTTCGGATATTTACCATTACTACCCGTCCCTGCGCTTTCTGAACCTCCATAAATCTTTTTCAGTTCCTCACGCGATAACACCTCGCCCAAATCCGAGTTGTTGAATTTGAATTTCTTCATTGTCTTATATTGCTTTGATCGTTATTTCTTCTTGGGGTTCTTTAGGAAATTCCAAGTGATGGAGATTATGGCGTAGCGCTTGATGGAATTGATTCTAGTTTCGGTTCGTCCTTGCGCGTCGACGTGGAACGATTGGTTTTTCAGTTGTCCCAGGATGTCGAATGCCTTGATGGCCAGCAGCAGTTGGCCTCGGCATAGCTTGCGCGAGAGCTCCGCGTTCCATATGCATTGCGTGGTGTTCATCTCCTGCGCCTCGTAGCCCCTGTGGGCGTAGGCCACAAGGGAGGTGGACAACTGGAGCGACAACGGCAGGTCGACGATGGCGCTGAAGCCATAATCGAAGTCGGCGGCGTTGATGGTGGCAAAGTCGGGTCGGTCGCCCGTAATGTGACGATAGCGTGCGTTTGCCAGCAGCGAGAGCTGCGCATGCTCCGAGGGGTTCCAGTCGGCCTTGCATTGCCCATCGGCGCCGAGGCTCCTGACGATGCTTGCCGGATGCGCCTGCCCCATCTCCGAGGCGAGGTCCACGCTGTTTTGGTAGGAGGGCTGCAGGGCGAAGGAGAGCAGCATCTTCTGCTTCTTGAGGACAGGCGTGGTGAAATGGATGTTGGACGCGATGGTCCAGTTGCCGTTCACGTTCTGTGGTGTGGCGGTGGTGCGCCCTGTGTTGCGATCGAAGGTGGTCATCATCGCCACATCGTTATAGCGCCTGCTCCATTGCACGGCCACGCCCAACCGTTGCTGCGCCTTAAGGTCGTGGGTGTAGTTGGCGCCGACCTCAAGGATGCGTGTATCCTTGAGGTGTTTGTTTCCGTTAATGGCGTATAGCGGATTGCTGTCGTCGTGGTAATCGATCATCTGCGTGAGGTCGGCGAGGCGCGTATAGTATTTCGAGCTGATGTCAACGTGGTGGCGGTTGACTTTCCACCTGAAGGTGGCGGCAGGCTCAAAGAGCGTGCGTCGCTTTGCCACGGTTTGGTCTGTGGTACGCCACGCTGAGAGGTTCGTGCGGATGTGGCGCAGAGGCAGTGTAACGGTAAGCTCGCCGTTCTGAAACGTCTGCGAATAATAGACACCCACTTGGTGTTGCCATTGGTGCTCGCGGTAAACATAACTGTTGTTGGCGTCGAGCACCCTGCGCAGGGCATCGGCCGTAGACGGTAGCCAGGAGATGCAGACTGTGTCGTGCTGCAACTGGTCCAATCGGTAGAACATATTGTCGTTATGGCGGCGCTCGTAAGCCACCTCATAGAAAGGTGCGAGAACCTTGCCAAAGCCACGATAGTCGTAGCTCGTCTTAAAACGGAAATTGAAGTCGTGATTGCCCGTCTTAAGGTACGTATGGCGCCTGTCGGTGGAGGCCGATGGTTTGGAGTAGCGGAGGTCGTAAAGCGAGAAATGCTCGCCGTCGTAATTGTTGTAGGCCAGCGAGGCGTTGAGGCGAAGAAGATCGGCCACGAGGCTTATTCCGTTTGTCGACGTCATCTTGAAGCTCCATTGGCGGTTCTTGATGTTCGCCTCGTCGCTGAGCGTGTTGAGCGTGGCGCCATTGGCGAAGCGCCTCTCCTGTAGCGACCTGTTCTGGCGCAAGGCCTTGAAGGACAACTGAGCGTCGTTGATGACGAAATATTCTTTCCGCTGAATATACATGTTGCCCTTCAAGTCGATCTTGTCCGACGTTACGCGCGAGTTGTCGCAGACGCGCTTCATCTCATCGCCGCCGGGAAAGTAAGTCTGCTGGTAGCTTTCCGTTTCCCTTATGTTGTTTTTGTGCTCATAGACGGTGCTGAAGGCAGCGAAGGCGCCAGGGTCAAAATCGTGCGAGATGTCGACGCCCGCACTTTTGATATGGCTGACGCCGTTGCCCGCATCTTCGGGCTTCCAGCGGCCGAGGGTGCTTGCCGTTTGGCTCTCGCTCACGTTGTTTGCGTTGCCATAGGCTATAACCCTCGAGCTCTCTTTCATGTCCATTCCAAACCCGCGCAACCTGTAGCGGTTGTCGGTGCCCGCACCTACCTCCGCATTGGCCATAAGCCCGTGGCTATACTCTTTCTTGAGCCTCACATCCATCGTGTAGGGTTGGTCCTTCATGTCGCTCTCGGAAACGGGCATTCCTTTGCCATAGCGGCTGTAGACCTTTATCTTGCCGACGGTGTAGGCCGGCAGGTTCTCGAGCGCCACTTGCGCATTACCGCCAAAGAAATCCTTACCGTTGACCAATAAGTTCTCCACATAGTGCCCATTGACGTAGATTCGCCCATCGGCCGACAGGGTGGCGCTGGGAAGCCTCCTTATGAGCTCATCAAGCATGGAGCCGTCGGCCATTTTGAAGGCATCGGCGTTGTAGACGATGGTGTCGCCACTATAAATCATCTTGATCTTGGTGGCCTTCACCAAAAGTTCAGGCAACTCTTTGACGGCCTTGACCATGCGGATGTCGCCTACCCTAACCAGCCACTCGCGCCTCGACCTGACGCGGAAATTGGCGTACGCGTCCTTGTACCCCACAGCCGACGCGTGGATGATGTATTTCCCCACTTCGCCCACCTTGAAAGCGAACATGCCGACAAGCATCGGATGGTTGGGCGGCCCGATGGAGACCATCGTGTCGATCGGTATGCTGTCGGCGTTCATCAGCACAAGCGTAACATCACCGATGTTTTCGCCCGTCAGATTGTCGAGTGTGCGGCCTTTCACATTTATCATGATGTCGCGCGCCGTGAGCGAGAGCGAGAACATCATGCAAAGTAGAAGAATGGATCTTTTCATGGGAAATCTATTACACACAGGCTTAATCGCAGAACATTCCAGGACAGCTTCCCCGTTTCGAACAAATACCAGAACCGGTTTTTACACTTCCTAAGAAAGCGTATGAGTAGCTGCAAGGTTCTCCTGATGATTTCGAATCACATACATGCTCGTGTTCGGGAGAAATACCACTGCATCTGTATTGACTTGAATCAACATCACTTCCACCAGTAATTAGCTTCAGTTCCTCGCGCGATAACACCTCGCCCAAATCCGAGTTGTTGAATTTGAATTTCTTCATTTGTCTTTATTTTTTTTGCTTGTTATTTCTTCTTGGGGTTCTTATTGATCTTGAAGGCTGCGTGCATCATGACGTAGCGCGGTATGGCGTTGGTGTACTGCTCCAGGCGGCCTTGGGCGTTGATGATGTAGTGCCTGTTGCTTATCTGGCGCAGAAGGTCGTAGCCGTCGAGCATGAGTTGCAGGCGGCCTTTCATGAGGCTCTTGGTGAGGCGTGCGTTCCAAACGAGCTCTTTCTTGTGCATTTGGGTGTCGCTGTAGCCGTAGTTGCCGAGCATGCGGATGTCGGTGGCCAACTGCATGTGGAGCGGCAGGCGCGCCACCACGTTGCAGCCCACGGTGTAGGGGTCGAACTCGTGGGTTTCCGACGCCACGCGGTCGATGGTTGCGCTGGCGTAGAGCCCCACCTTGGTTGCGGAACTGATGTCGCAGGTGAGCTGCACCACCTCCTTGAGGTTGAGGTTGTTGATGGGGTTGCGGTTCAGTTGGTGGCCGTCGGTGCTGCTCAGTGCGATGGTGTGGAGCCACGCCGCTTCCACCTTGTTACTCAGTTGCAGGCGGTCGTTCAAGGCGATGGCGCGCCCAGCGTCGATCATGAGGCTGGCCTTCCAGTTGCCATAGGTGTTGTGGGGTTGGAGGGTCTGTATGCCACTTGCGGTGTTGAAGAACAGGGCGTTGGTTGATGCGCCCTGTGTGTTGCAGAACTCTATGCTCGAGACGAAGTGGCTCTGGTGTTTGCTCATTCGCTTGGAGAACGATGCGAAGGCCTTGACCTTCTGGATGTTGCCGAGCTGTGCGTTCCCCCTCACCACACGATGCGGCAGGCGCGTGTCTTCGAACGGCACCATGTCGGGCAGCTGGGGCATGGCATGGCTGAGGTTGAAGCCCACGATGGCGGTTTGCATGAGTCCCGGGGCAAACTTGTCGGCCGAGAGCACCACTTCGGGGTCGACAAACACCTTGTTGTGGGCGAGGTGGTAGCGCGCGCCGCGCAGCTCGTCGAGCAGGTCGTGGTGCCACACCACGGGCACCGCCACCGAGAGCGCCAGCAGTTGGCCGCCCACCTTCCACGAATAGCGGAAGCGCGCCTCCAGGGTGTGCTTATAGTGGTGCTCGCTCAGGCTGTAGCTGTTGGCTTGGTCGAGGCGCAGGCTGTCGGGAGGCGTAGGGCCGCCCCGAGGGGCGCCCGAGGGGTGGTAAGGCGAGGCGCTGAAAGGGTTGGAGGACCGGAGGGCGTCCTCGCTGAAGCCATAGCGGAAGAGGAGGAAATCGTTGAACTTGCCCGAGAGAAACATCTGGTAGCGCAGGTTTGCCTTCAGCTGGTACATGTGGTTGTTGGTTGCGCCGAATGTGCGCTGGTTGCGCGAGGCGTCGCTATGGTAGGTGGCCAACTGGTAGAGCGAGCGCGTGTTGTGGCATTCCTTGGTGTAGGAATACTCGGCGTCGGCGCTGAGCAAGTCGCCTCCCACCTTCATCCTCATGGTTTGCCCCAGGGTGAGCTTGTAATTCTCCCCATTGCCCGTGAGCGAGTTGTTCAGGTAGTTGTAAACGCCCGCCAACGATGCGGTTCCCGCAACGATGCTGTCGAGGATTTCCGTGGAGGCGTGTGGATGGTTCATGAACGAGGCCGACCGCGCCAGGCTTTCCACGCTTTTCTTTTCGTACTGTGCCTCGGCATACAACTCGCCCGACCATTTCTTCTTGCGCGTCCATAGCTTGCCCTTCGTCGACAGGGCTGCGGGGCGCTCGAGGTTTGCCGTCTGGCCACGCGTGAACAGCAGGGCGTTGTCGAGATAGGTCTGGCCGCTGGTCCACGCTTGGTTGTCGGTCTTAAGCCTCGAAAAGGTTGGGGTCAGCGAGAACCCGACGTTGTGGCTTCTGTTCTCATAACTGTATTCGCCTCCCACCGCCACGGTCTTTTGTCTTCCCGTTGGGGTGTCGTCGCCCTTCCAGTCGCCTTGTCGTCCGGGCTGCTTGTTGCTGTTCACGTTGTTGAGGTTGCCAAACAGGGCCAGTCGCGAGAGATGGGTGAAGCGCAGCCCGAACAGTTGCGCCTTGTAGCGGTCGCTGCTTCCGCATCCCATGTCAGCATTGGCAATATAGCCTTCGTTGTACTCGCGTTTCAGGTTGACGTCCATCACCAGCGCCTTGTCGCCCGCATCGCGCCCAAGGAGCCGTGTGGCCTCGCCCGCCTTATCTAGACCTTCACGGTCTTCACGGTGTAGGCCGGCAGGTTCTCGAGCGCCACGAGGGGTTTGCCCTTGAAGAAGTCGCGGCCATTGAGGAGCAGGCTCGACACGAACCGCCCATTGACATAGATGCGCCCATCGTCGTTCAGCGTAACGCCAGGCAGTTGGCTCACAAGGGCTTGGAGCATGCTGCCCTCAGCCAGAGAGAACGCGTCGGCGTTGTAGACCACGGTGTCGCCACGCTGAAACATCTTGATCTTGGTGGCCGTAACCTTCACCTCGCCCAGCAGGGTGGCTTCGCGCTTCAGGCGCATCAAGCCAGCGTCGACCTCGGTGATGCGCTTGGGCACGCTGACCACCAAGTCCTTGCAGGCACCTTTGTAGCCCAAGGAGGTGAATTGCAGGATATACGAGCCCTTGCCTGGACTGTCGAAGGAGTAGCGGCCCCGCTCGTTGGTTACCGTGCTCTGTATCTTGACGCTGTCGCGTCGCAACAGGCTCACCGACACGGAAGGTAGGTATTCGCCATCCACATGGTCGGCCACGCTACCATAGATTCTCTGTTGGGCAAAGCCTCGCCCACCCCACAACAGCATTGTCAGGCTCGTCAATAATATGTAACGCCAATGTTTCATATAGGGTTCGGGGTTAAGTTATTGGTAGCAAAATTATTCAATTATCAGATGAAACGCAAAGGTTTCATGTCTAAAAAGGCGTATTGGAGCCTATGCGCAACATCTTGTTTATCAGCGATGTATGAGATATCAGAGGATTATTCTGTCTAAAAATGCCAATGGGTTGCTGGTTAGTAGTTCTCTATGAATGTTTTGGCCGAAATATCGGCACCTTCCAGTCCCAGTTTTGTCTTTATCAAGAACAGTTTTTGTCTGACCGACTTCTCCTCGATGCTATACAGAGCGGCTATGGTTGAGGCAGGCACCTTGATTCGAATGAGCATAAGAAAGCGGATATCTTTGGTTGTTAGCTTAGGGAACTCGCTTCTTAATCTCTCAATGAAATCATTGTCGGTGCTATTCACAAAAGCCTCCAATTCAAGCCAATCGTCGTCTGAGAATGCGAAAGCCCTTGGCTTTTTCGTTTTCAACGTGTTTACCTTCTTCGATATGTCCACCTTTTTGATCAGGTATTGCCTGATGGAGGCCAACTGCTTGTCTTTCCATTGTATTTGGGAGAGATTTCTTATTCGTTCGTTCTCAGCCAGCTTAGCTTTTTGATACAAAAGGGCACAGCCCAATGATATGAGAACGATCAGAAACAAAGAGATGACGATTGTCAAGGTGACTTGTTGCCTATTAGCCTCGTTATCTTTGGCTCGCGCCACCTCCTTTTGCAACATGAGCATGTAATACTTATCCTTGGAAGCCATGTTGGCAGAATTCTTCTTTATCAGATACGCCTCCGCGGAATCGGCGTATGCGTAAACGTTATTTATGTCGTTTTGGGAGAAGGCTATTTGCCTACTGAGCGAATAGATGAGCCCTCCGTATTCTTCGTAACATGCGCGTGGAGTTTGAGAGATCAATGCTTTTGCTTGTCTTAACGAGTCGGCTTGTCAATAGGCTTGCGCCAAGGCCAAATGGGCCGAAACATCGTAGGTCACACGTAGGTTGTAAGACGCTTTTGCCGCTTGCAGCACATAGGCTTCTTCCCCATACATGCTATAAAACACTGAGAGATCTTGATAAGCATCGGCGAGGGGCGCCTGGTCGGTTCTGATGGTTTGGGCAAGGGAAATGGCTTTGCGTGTGAAGCCCATGACCTCTTTGAGGGTGTTCTCCTTGTAGGTAAGGCATTCGGCTAAGTTGAGCAATGAATAGACCCTGTTGGCAGTCGACGCATTCACTTTATTATATATGTCGACCACTTGTCGCGCATATCCTATGGCCCTATCAGCATCGTACAGCCTTAACAGTCGCGAACTTTGAAAGAGCCCGAGACAATAAGTCAGCGTATCGCCTTGTTGTCTTGAATATTTAAGACATTTGGCAAACAGGTTGAGCGCCTTTTCGGAACTGTCGTTATGCGCATAATACAGCCCCATGTAGTATAAGCACTTAGCGTAAAGCGAATCGTTGGGCCTGTCCTTATACCAGTTGTAAGCTGTTCTGATTAGGGAGTCATGGTCGACATTCTGCCCCGCCTTGTTCTGCGCCATTGTGTAAACAAGCGAGTAGATGGCTAACTCTTGGTCTGATAGTTTGGTTTGGTTTATACTGTTGAGAATCGTTATTGCGCTGTCAGGCTTCTGGTTTTCTACCATTTCTAAAGCCATAGGTATCCTGTCATCATGCGTGTAACATGAAGCGACCATCGTTAGCAAGGCAACGGTTAGAAGAGCACAGAACGTTTTTCTCATTTTTAGAAGTTTTATCGCTACAAAAATACAACTAAATTCTCACATTGCTTGAGGATGAGTATCTAAATCCGTCATTTGGCTTACATCGTATATCTAATTGAACAATAGGCGGTTATAAGGATATTAAGCATTACTCATATCTAAATTCTATGTAATTGAGGCCACAGGACATCTAAAAACACACTTGCCTACGCTTCTTCACTCCGAATGGTTCAAGCATAGGCAGACAGGGCTAAGCGCCCTGCGCCACCATCGCCTATCCATGTCGATGGCAGAAAAGCGAGGTTAGCAGGGCACCTTCGAGAACCTTGCCCATTGCTTGTCGCCACCTTATAATTAAGGTATGTTGTCTGAGAATCCATGGATTCTGCTTTTGCCCCATATACCTGGAGGCAAAACAACAATGCTGCTGCAAAACAAATATTCCTCATTGCGTTATTGTTTGATTTAGGTGTGGGCAAAGATAGCACATTCTTTTGGTATTTTGATAAAAACATTATTCCAATGCGTTGCCATCGCGTTCCAATACGTTGCCATCTTATTTGCTCTTCTTTCACAACAGGCCATAGCATTGCGCCACTTTTGTTGCCATTTGGCAATTATCGGGTTTCTTTTCCATTTTCTTGGCGCAAACGGGGTATGCTTCAATTATTTTTTATAACTTTGAAAACAAAAAGGCATGATGGCTAAACCTATTCGCATTATAATCTATTTCACTTTCATACTGTTGTTGTCAGCGTGCGACAAAACCGTCGGGACTCCTGCCGACATCGCGTACATTGACAGTTTGGCCAATATGGATCCCGAGCGTGCGACCCAATTGATAAATCGTCGCGAAAAGGACGAGCACCTTGACGAGGCCAGCAAAAGGAGGTTGCAGCTTATCAGATATAAGTTGGAAGACAAGTGTTACATTGTGCACGAAAACGACAAGGTGATAAGGGAACTGCACCAGTACTTCGAGCAACATGGAGGCACCTATGAACGATTACAGTGCTTATATTATATGGGAAGCACGTATAGAGACATGGGCGACTACACCTCTTCTATAGTGTGGTATAGCAAAGCCGCTCAGTTTGCCGAAACGAATCCCTTGAGTAGGAACGATTCCATTATCTTGTCGTTTGTCTACTCCCAAATCTCCGATTTGTTTTACAAGATCAACAATGGCAAGGAAGCCCTTCAATCGCAGCTCAAGTCGATGGAAGTGCAACGAAAGTTGGGCATCGACAATTACTATACGTACGAAGATGTGGCCAGGACAGCCGATGGTGCCAACGACACAACCATGGCCTCTAAGTTTTACAGGAAAGCCCTTACAGACATGGTAAACGAGGGCGTAGCCGAGGAAAGGCTAAATCTCCTGGGTGAGTAACTTGGCTTCTACGCATCCCACAACATGAAGCAACAAGCTGATTTCGTTTACAGCCTTATAAGAGACAGCAAGCAGCACCCTGTTCCGCCCAATGCGTATGCCTCGATCGCCATCTATTTTAATAGCAAGCAAAAAGCCGACTCCGCCTTGAAGTATAGCATAATAGCGTTTGAATGTGAGGACAGAAACTCGGCAAAGCGCGAATTGGCACAGAACATCGCAAAACTGTCGGCATTGTTGGGCGACCGCCAAAAGGCTTACCACTACTCGATGTTGTCGATGGATCTCTCCGATTCGGTCCAAAAGGAGATGGATGCGCAAAACGTACTGATAGCCAAGACCCAAAGGGTAATAAAGGAGCTACAGGAGGCGCGCGACATTAAGAAAGAGAGTGCGCAACGAAGAAAAACCAATCTGCTTATCGGCTCCGTGGGAATTCTCCTGGTCATAGCCATCATATCCCTATTGCTTATTTTCAATTATAGGAGAAAACTCCGAATCCAAACGAAGTTGGAACAGATTGAGAGCGAAAAGGAGAAGATTTCGACCGACCATATTTCCTTGTTGGAGAAAGTGCAAGCCGACAGAAGGTTGCGCGCCCGAAGCTCCAAGGACGTGTCGAGCGTTAAGAGCCATCTTGCGAATCTCGCCGACAACCCTAAAGACAAGTTGCAACCCGACATGTGGGAAGTGGTGTTCGACGCGGTCGACACTACTTATCCCGACTTAAGGCAGCGCTTGCTCACCTACAACCAGGACCTTGAAAACAAAGACCTCATACTGTTGTATCTCATGAAACTTGAGTTTAAGCAGGCCGATGTGGCACGGATCATGAAACGCGCCCCGTCGGTTATTAGCCGAAAATACCATCGCATAGAAACGATGCTTGGGGTGCCCATCAAGACCGCCTTGAACCCAAATCGGTCATAAGAGACGGCCATGCCATCGCGGCACGTCGTGGCATCAACACGCCCCAAAAGGCATGAGGCGCCCCCCTACCCACCGCCACGCATAGAAACACGAATCAGCCCTGACTTCCTTTGTGGGAAACCAGGGCTGATGTGTGTTATGCTCGGCGAATGCCTTTAGCGCTTCGCCAGAAGGGGAATGTTATTTCACCTCGATGTTCTTCATGACCTTCGCCTCCTGCTCAGGAGTGATCTTCGGAACGGTGATGGTGAGGATGCCATCGGCTACGCTTGCGGTGATGTGGTCGTGGTCTACATCCTCAGGCAGGGTGTAGCACTGCTCATAGTTGCTGTAGCCAAACTCGCGGCGCAAGTAGCGCTCGTGCTTCTCCTCCTTGTTGTCGCGCTCTTCCTCCTTGTGCTCCATCTTGTTCTCAATGGCCACATGGAGCAGTCCGTCGTTGTTGATGTTCACGCGAACCCACTCTTTCCTCAAACCGGGAACGGCCATCTCCATCTTATAGTCCTTACCCGTTTCAAGCACATTGATAGCGGGCGCTGTGGCTTTAGTCTGCGGCATCAGGTCGACATCAAAGAGTGTGTCGTCAAACCAATTGTTCAACCAATTAGAATCATTGTTTCTACGAACTAACAACATAATATTTACCTCCAGTTTTGTTTTGTCGTCCTCTCCCCGCCTTACGGTTCGGTCGGGACTTCATGTTATAATTATCTTTTGTTAGCTTCGGCTTTTTCGACATCCATTTCGTGGGAACCCCTTCACACCATGCAAAGCAAGCTCCGCTCATCTGGCTTATCGTATAGCCTCGGTTGTCACTATGCCCTTAAGCAACAAGCGTGCCAAGGGCATCAGGGGGATGCCCGTCTGCCAGATGTAGCCGTTTTTGTCACGTTCGTGTGCAATATTGTCACACAACATGATGATAATCTGGAGGGATAGCCGTATCTTTGCAGTATGAACGAAATGATCATCTCTGATTTGTCGGTGGGCTACAAGCACCGGGTGGTGGCCTCGCATCTCACCGCCCGCTTACAGGGCGGCACCCTCACGGCGCTTGTGGGTGCCAACGGCATGGGCAAGTCGACCCTGCTGCGCACACTGGCGGGGGTGCAGCCGCCCTTGGCGGGCACGGTGACGCTCGTGGCCGACGGCGTGGAACGGCAGCTGTCAGAACTCTCACGACGCGAGCTGTCGCGATGGATTGGCGTGGTGCTCACCGACCGCGTGGAGGTGGAGAACCTCACCGTGGAGCAACTGGTGGGCATGGGGCGCATGCCTTACACGGGCTTCTTCGGACGCCTCAACGACGACGACCGCCGCATGGTGGGCGAGGCGCTCGCCATGACGGGCCTCACCCCTCTGGCCCAGCGGCAGGTAGGCACGCTGAGCGATGGCGAGCGACAGAAGATGATGATTGCCAAGGCATTGGCGCAGCAAACACCCGTGGTGCTCCTCGACGAGCCTACGGCCTTCCTCGACTATCCCAGCAAGGTGGAGACCCTGCGGCTCTTGGGCCATCTGGCCCACCACACGGGAAAGATCATTGTGCTCTCCACCCACGACCTGAACCTCGCCGTGCATCTGGCCGACCATCTGGTAACCTTTGGCAACGGACTCGAAGAGGTGGGCAAGGACCAGTTGCGCCGATACATCGACCAGCTCGTGGAAAATCAACACGCCTCCCTGGATGAGGTGATGGGGTGAATATCTCACCCCGAAAGGTAATTCTTTTAGCCTCAGACGGCGTAACAACGAATCGTTTTATTTGGCCTCAGACGGCGTAACAACGAATTTCCCTAATTTTCGAATTTTTCCAAATTGCGTTAGCTAAATTCGTTCAAATTGGTAATCGTAGAACGATTACACTAATTACCTCCCTTTTGGTCGGTGGGGCTTCGCCGGGTCTCGTTAATTCGAGAAATTACTTCCATACGGTCAGTGGGTCTACGACAAATCTCGTTGTTCTTTCTGATGAAGGTTTAGCTCGGCGGCCGAAGGGTAAGCCAAAGCGGCAGAGCCGAGCGACCGCGTCTGAGCGTTCTCTCACCCCGAATGGTTTCCTTTTAGCGCTCAGACCGCGTCTGAGCGCTAATCATTGAACCTGCGGGGAAGAGTTAGCGCATGACGCGCTCTATGTCGGCCAACGTGCCGTCGAACGGGCCATTGTGCTCCAACTTCAGGGTGCACATGGCGGCGGCGAACCTACCGGCCTCGGCGTAGCCCATGCCCTGCAACCGACAATAGAGGTAGCCCGTGGAATAGGTGTCGCCACAACCCGTGGCGTCAACCACCTCGCGCGGTTGGAAGGCGGGAATCTCATAGAAATGGCGGTCGGCATAGATGAGCGAGCCATAGCTGCCCAACGTGATGACCACCTCCTTCACACCTTGGTCGGCCAGCGTGCGGGCCACGGTGCGAGGGTCCTTCGAGTTGGTGATGACCTCCATCTCGTGCTCGTTGAGCTTCAGGATGCTCGTGGCCGCCAAAATCTCCTCTTGGTGCTTCCAAGGAATGGCGCGCACATCCTCGCCCACCACCTCGCGCAGGTAGCCCTGCACATCGATCGACACCAGTCCCTTCGTGGCCAGGTATTTCACCACCTCGGGTGGGAAGTCGTCGGCCAGCAGGCTGCCCAAGTGGAACACACGGGCCTCCAACGGGCGCATTTCCTCCAAGGTGAAGGGGTCGGCCTTGGCCAGCACCCGCTGCGTGCGGTTGTTGGTGTCGATGCCGTAACGGTTCTCAAAGTACACCGTGTGACGACTCGGATAGCAAAGGGTGTCCACGCCCGCCTGGCGCAGCTTCTCTACCTCGCCCATCTGGCCTTCGCCCACCTTGGTCACCAGTTGGTAACTAACCTTCTCAGGGAGGCGACTAATGCCATACGACATATAAAAAGAGGTGCCACCGGCCATATAGACGGTGTTCTTAGGTGTTACGATCTTATCGCGGGTAATGTGCCCTATGCTGCAAATGTCTTTCATTTCAAAAACGCGTTTGACTGCAAAGGTAACAAATAATTCAATACCATCACACAGAAATGGGCTAAAAAAGTAGTGGCCCTACAGCCTTTGCGCCCGCCGCGGCACCCCTTCGCCAACAGGTTTTTGCATAAATCTCAAAAAAATACGCCATAATGTTTGGGCGTATCGAAAAAACATTGTACCTTTGCATCGCTTTTAACGAAGAAGCCCAGATGGCGGAATAGGTAGACGCGCTGGTCTCAAACACCAGTGCCGCAAGGCATCCCGGTTCGAGCCCGGGTCTGGGTACTCCCAAAAAGTTATCGATCCCTTGTAAATCGCTGATTTGCAAGGGATTTTTCTTTTTCCGCCCCTCACCCTCGCATCCCTCCGCCTCCATGGTCAAGCCGAGCGATGATTCAAAATATTTGGTTAAAAAGTTGTGTCGGGATTTTGATCGAACCAGCGAGCGAAATCGCCGTTTTTGCGCCATCGGAGCGACAAAAACGAGACATCCGCTTGCCGAAAGGCATCTTTGGTGTTGCGATCGGGCATCTTTCGAGCTTCGAAAGGCCAGCTATCGCACCACAAAAGACCATCTTTCGACGTGCGAAACATGCCTAACGGCAAGGGGTAATGTAAGACGAGGAGCGAGCAACGAGCAGCCACAAATCACAAAGCGCTGAACGCCAAGCATTTGCATAACTTTGCTGAGAATAGCGTATTTGCGCCCAACATTGTCTTCGTTGAAAACAAACGTGTAGATTGCCATATAGATTGTTGCGAAAATTCCCAAGGAAACAACGACAAAGGTACACGTCAGCATTTACGCTCAGACACGGCAAAGCCGAGCGGCGGAGCCTGCATCCTAACTCTCTTTGAATCCTGTATCTCACAGAAGACTGGCTCACCCAGCACAGTCCTTATTCATCAAGGACGTTGTTTTTGTATCCATTGTTGTTTCAAAATCTCATACTTCCGTGAGCAAGGCCAGGTGGCATACGGAGACAACAAAGCATAGAGGAGAAATGATAAAACAAAGCAGAATCCGACATCAAACCGCCACGACGGGCATAGCATATGTTAATTCTGCGCATTTTTTGCAAGTATTCGACAATTACACATTTGCGTTTCAAAGAAAAAGATTATCTTTGCACAACAACCAGAAAACAACATTGCTATGATTCTTAGGGCTACATTCGAAAACATCTATTCCATCAAGGAGGAAACACAGATCAGCTTTGTGGCAGGCAAGAGCAATGCTCATTCCTCTCATGTTTCTCGTGCCGAGAAGCGTGACGACATTTCTGTTCTAAAGGCTGGCATCGTGTATGGCGCCAACGCTTCGGGCAAGAGCAATATCATCAAAGCCATCGCCTTGCTCCAACAGATGGCCAACGGTGGTTTTCCGAAAAGCTTGATGGAACCTTTCAAACTTGCCGACACCACGGAGCAAAACTCCAAGGTCGAATTAGAATTCAAGACGAAGGGGAAATGCTATGCCTATGGCATGGAGTTCACCGTTGGCGGCATCAAGGAAGAATGGTTGTTTGAAATCAACAGCCGCACAGACAAGGAAGTGTTCACCCGAAAAGTAACATCCGACGGCAACGAGTTTACCTTTGGCAAGGTTGACGGCAACGAGGAAACGTCTATGCTCCTGAAGTTTATTGCCCACGGCACTCCCTCCGATAGCAGTTTCCTTTCTGAGTATGTACGCAGGAACGGCAAGGGACTTGAAAGCATACGAATGGCAAAAGAATGGTTTGCCGATGGACTGAAAATAATCTTCCCAAGCACACGCCTGCAAGGAATTTCTTTCCTTACGGAGGACAATGACGAGTTGCAAGAAACAACTCGCTCGCTCCTTGCCTACTTCAACACCGGCATTTCAGACGTGCGCCTATACAAGGTAAGAAAGGAAGACGTGAACCTCGCTACCGATTTGCTTGAAAACATACTTGACAGGGCAAAGAACGGCAAGCCATACAGCATGGCAGCCACGGTTGGAGGAGAAATGTATCTGTTTGAGGTGAATGCAAAGGGTGGCTACGAGATTTACAAGCAAAAGGCCATACACAAGAACCTCTCTTCGGGCACAGAGGTGGTATTTGATCTGAGCGAAGAGTCTGACGGAAGCATTCGGCTGCTTGACTTCATACCCATGCTCATAGACTTGAGGCAAAACGAAGTGGACTATCTCATTGACGAGATAGACCGCAGCATGCACCCCATGCTCTCACAAAAAATCCTTGAGTGCTATTTCTCTGGGCTTCAAACAGGAAGAGACACCCAACTGATCTTCTCTACCCACGAGTGCAACCTGCTTAATCTCGACCTTATCAGAGCCGACGAGGTGTGGTTTGTTGAGAAAGGAAAGGATGGCGCATCCCACCTCACATCATTGGCCGAGTTTAAGCCCCGGGAGGATGTGCGAAAAGGCTACCTCTTAGGACGCTATGGAGCCATTCCGTTCTTTGCGCCCATACGTCAACTAAAGTGGTAACAACTATGAGACAAAGACGCGACTTCAAAAGAATAGTTTACTCCCACATATTGAAGAAGCCATTAAGCGGGCCGAAAGTCTTGACGCGAATCCTAAAGACAGATGGCCTCAGACCATGGGAACAAGAGTGTATCTACTCGCAAAAAGCATTATGGACTGGCATGACCATTTGAGGAAATGAAACCCGCTCCATTTACCCTACTAACCTAATTAATTATGTAGCCCAAAGCAACAAATATGGGCTGCGATAGGTCATTTTTGCTGAAAAGTCTGTACCTTTACACCGATTTACCTATAATTAAACCTAAATAGTATCCTAAAACATGATGAATTACCTGAAAAAAGTTAGCTTGCTGCTGCTTTGTTCACTCTTTGTCCAAGTGGCGTCGTGGGCGCAACAGGTACAGGTGTCGCCTGTGCCTCAATCGGTTAGCTGGGGCGAGAAGGCCTTCGAGTCGGCCAACGCCAAGTATAGCCTTACCAAGGCCGAAACCACCGACGCCTACGCCGTGGCCTTGCTGCAGGAGAAGCTCACCCTGGCCGACGACGGCATCAGCCTGGTGGTGGGCAAGAAGGGCGAAGCGGCCGTGAGCGCCGTGGAGGCCAACATTCCCGAAACGGCTGAGGGCTATTACCTCAAGGTGGACGCCAACGGCATCATCGTAGCTGGCGCCGACGACGCCGGCACCTACTACGGCGTGCAGACCCTGTTGCAAATACTGGCACAGCCCAACGTGATGGAGGTGGAGATCAGCGACTATCCCGCCTGCGCACAGCGTGGCGTGATAGAGGGTTTCTACGGCAATCCGTGGAGCGACGCCGACCGCAAGAGCCAGTTTGAGTTCTATGGCAAGAACAAGATGAACATCTATGTTTACGGTCCCAAGGACGACCCCTACCACCGCACCAAGTGGCGCGAGAACTATCCCGCCGACAAGGCCGCCATTATCCGTGGCCTGGCCGAGGCCGCCAAGAAGAACCACGTGTCGTTTGTGTGGTCGATCCACACGGGCGGAAGCATCTCCAACAGCGAGAGCGACTTCAAGGCCGTGGTGAACAAGCTGGAGCACGTCTACTCGCTGGGCGTACGCAACTTCTCCATCTTCTTCGACGACTTTGGTGGCGCCGACGCCAACCTGCAGGTGGCCGAGTGCAACTATGTTTGGAAAAACTTCATTGAGAAGCACGACGACTTGAACCACCTCTCGATGTGCCCCACCAAGTATAACGCCGCCTATGCCGGGTGGAACAAGAACGACGACTACCTGCGCGCACTGGGCAAGGGCTTGCACAAGGGCATTGAGGTGATGTGGACGGGCGACGGCGTGGCCGACATGATCAACCAGGGCGACCTCGATTTCTTCAAGACCGCCACGGGGGGCATGGCGCCCTTCATCTGGCTCAACTATCCCGTCAACGATTATTGCATCGGACACATGCTCATGGGCAAATTCTACGGCAACGACAAGGGCAACAACGCCTTTGGCGGCAAGATGACGGCCTTCACGTCGAACCCCATGGAGTATGCCGAGGCCTCGAAGGTGGCGCTCTACGGTGTGGCCGACTATGCCTGGAACATGAAAGACTACAACCCCGAGGCCAACTGGGAGCGGGCCATCGGTTACCTGATGCCCAACAACGCCGAGGCTTTCCACGTGTTCTGCGAGCACAATGTGGACCTGGGATGGACCGTGCACGGACTGCGCCGCGAGGGCGAGAGCCCCAAGTTCAACGTGAACGGCACGCTCGCCGAGCAGAAGGACCAGTTTGACCTGATGGTGGAAGCGGCCGACGCGCTGCTGGCCGACACCTACAACCCCGCGCTCATCACCGAGATCACACCGTGGCTGCAGAAAATGAAATACTTGGGCCAGCGCGGACAGAAGATTGTGGAGATGTGGGGCCTCATCGACAGTGGCGACACGGCGAAGTTCCTGCAAGACTACCGCGACATACAAGACCTTCTGACCAAGGAGGACGCGCTCATCTCGCGCAACTTCTCAGGAACCATCAAGAGCGCCAAGCCCGTGGTGGCAACGCAGAAGGTGGAGCCCTTCCTCAAGCAGCAGCTCAACGAGTTGGTCATAGCCTACAAGAGCAAGTACACCGAGGGTTGGGAGAACTTCCCCGTGCAGGTGCTCGAAACGGGCAACTACTACATCAAGTACAACGGCAAATACCTTTATAATAAGAACGCCTCGGCCGACCGCACGGGCGACATGCCCATCTGGACCGACGCCATCGACGACACCCAGCCGCAGAAATGCGAGTGGACCATCAGCGTGGATCCCAACACGGGCCGTTACAAGATTGCCAACACGCAGGATGGCCGTTACCTCAACGAGAAGGGACAGTTCTGGGAGAACAAGGAAATAAACCCCTACGACCCCGAATGGCACAGCTACGACATCTACCGCGTAAACGGCAAGTATGCCATTCAAACCACCGCAAAGGTGAGCCGCAAGTTCCTGGGAGCCAACAAGACGCGCATCATCAAGCGCGACACGCCGTTGGCCAAGGACAAGGACAACAACCCCATCCTCCACATCAACGACGCCATCTTCGAGATCGTGCCGGTGAAGGGCAACGACGTGAAGCATCCCATGATCGAAAGCGGAAAGACCTATTACATCAAGAACGACAAGGGCGAATATCTCACCACCACCTCGTCGCTCTCGGCCCTGAGCCGACCCACCTTCAAGGCCAAGGGAAAGGATGTCACGAGGCAGAAATACCAGAAGTGGGCCATCACCACCGACGCCACATCGGGCCGATGGAAGATTGCGTTCAACAAAGACAAGTTCCTCGACGAGGAAGGACGCATCAACCAGAACCCCTACTACTCGGAGTGGAACTCGGTGATCTTGCGCGAGGTGGGTGGCAAATGGGCCATGACGAGCGTCACGCCCAACGCCGCACCGCAGCAATGGGGCATCACGACCGACAAGGTGATTAAGCGTGTGGACGCCGACCTGAAGGACAGCTACGTGTTTACCGTGGTCGACGTGGACGAGGACGATCTCGCAACGGGCATCAGCACTCCCACAACGAGCAACGACGCCAACGCCAACGCCGCCATCTACGACCTCTTTGGCCGCAAGGTGGAGAAGCCCGCCCAGCATGGTGTTTACATCAAGGGTGGCAAGAAGTTTGTGAAGTAACACATCCCACATACCTACTTTTCCTACAATCCCAGCCCCGTGTGGCTGGGATTGTTGTTTTCCCTCCTTGGGCCGATGGCCGTCTGCTATCTTTTTTCTTAAGAAACATTAAAGCCCTTTTACTTTTTCGCTCCCCAATCGTCAATTTAATTATCAGACGTCAAACGTTTGATGACAATTGTTTTTATTACCTTTTAAACCAACTACTTTATGAAAAGATCAATCAGAATGATGCTGGTTGCCCTTAGCAGCATTGTGTTGTGTAGCGCCACGGCTTGCGCCGACAACGACAAGCCCATTGATGTAAGCAATCTTCCGGCCACGGCACAGACCACACTCACCACGCACTTCAACAAGCAAAAGGTGGTGCTCGCCACCATAGAGGCCGGCATTGTAAACAAGAGTTACGACGTGGTGTTGCAGAATGGCACCAAGCTCGAGTTTGACAAGAAGGGCAACCTCACCGAGGTGGATTGCAAGCAGGGAACCGTTCCCGCCAACCTCATCCCCCAGCCCATCCAAAGCTATTTGCAGGCCACCTATCCCGGACAATCTGTCAAGAAGATTGAGATAGACCGAAACGAGTACGAGGTGGAGCTCACCAACGGCTTGGATATCACCTTCAACAAGCATTTCAAGGTTATCGACATCGATTAGCCATCGGTCACGACCGATTAAACCCTAAGCGGTCATTAGATTCTTATTCTGAAATCCACCTGTTTCGGTCTAATGACCGATTGGGGAAAGAAAAGGGGCGAAGCCTTTGCGATAATCCGCAAAACGCTTCGCCCCTTAGGGTTAGGGTGTGTCGATGGGCGTTACTTCATCTTCATGCCCATGGTGTACATAATGAAGCCGTAGATGTCGGCCGTCTCCTCCATCACCTTCGAGAGCGGCTTGCCACCGCCGTGACCCGCCTTGCTGTCGATGCGGATGAGCACGGGAGCCTGACCGGCCTGGCACTCCTGCAAGCGGGCAGCAAACTTAAACGAGTGGGCGGGAACCACACGGTCGTCGTGGTCGGCTGTGCAGACCATGGTGGCAGGATACTTCACTCCCTCCTTCAGCGCGTGAAGGGGCGAGTAAGCCTTCAGGTACTCGAACATCTCCTTGCTGTCGGCGCTGGTGCCATAGTCGGGCGCCCAGTTCCAGCCGATGGTGAACTTGTGGTAGCGCAACATGTCCATCACGCCCACCTCGGGAATACAAACCTTATAGAGGTCGGGGCGCTGGGTCATGCAGGCACCCACCAACAGGCCACCGTTGCTGCCGCCCATGATGGCGAGGTGCTGGTTGTCGGTATACTTGTTGCTGATGAGCCACTCGGCCGCTGAGATGAAATCGTCGAACACGTTCTGCTTCTGCAACTTGGTTCCGGCCAGGTGCCAGTCCTCACCATACTCGCCACCGCCGCGCAACACCACATAGGCGTAGACGCCGCCATTCTCGAGGAACGGAATGCGCATGGCCGAGAACGAGGGAGGATAGGTAATGTTGAAGCCGCCGTAGCCATACATCAGCACGGGGTTCTTGCCGTTGAGCTTCATGCCCTTCTTATAAGTGAGGAACATCGGGATGCGGGTGCCGTCCTTGCTGGTGTAGTAGACCATCTCGGAGGTGTAGTCGCTCAGCTTGAAGCTAACCTTCGGTGCGCTCATCACCGTGCTCTTGCCCGTAGCCAGGTCATACTGGTAGGTGGTTGAGGGAACGGTGTATGAGGTGTAGCTGTAGAACAGCTCCTTGCGCTCGCGTTTGCCCGAGAAGCTGGCGCTACCCACGCCCGGCAGTTGGATGTCGCCGATTTTCTTGCCGCCGATATTATAAAGGTAAGCCTGCGAGCAGTTGTCTTTCTTATAGGTGAGCACCATCTTGTCGCCATCCACAAACGTCACGTTGTCGAGCACGGCGTCGCTCTCGGGCACCAGTTCCTTCCAATCGTTGTAGCCCGGCTTGTTGATGTCGGCCACCATCATGCGATACTTGGGAGCGCCGGCATTGGTCATCATGTAAATCTTATCGCCAATGATCTCCACAGGCGAATAGTTCTTGCTACAATCGCCCGTCATCTGTATGAACTGCGAGTTGGGCACACGCAGGTTTCGCACGTAGATGTTGATGCCTTGGTCCATTCCCGTCTCGTAAAGGAACATCATCGTCTCCTCCTCGTTCACCGACACGCTATAGAAACGCAAGGGATAGGCGGGGTTCTGGTAGAAGAGCACATCCTGGCTCTGCGTGGTTCCCATCTTGTGGTAGTAGACCTTCTGCACCTCGTTCTTGGCCGAGGTTTCCTTGCCCTTCTCGGGGGCGTCGTAGGCGCTATAGTAGAAACCGCCATCATACCAGCTCACACCAGTGAACTTAGCCCACACGATGTGGTCGGAGAGCATCTTGCCGGTGTTCACGTCCATGACGTAAATCTCCTCCCAATCGCTTCCGCTGCGTGAGATGACGTAGGCGAAATACTTGCCGTCGTTGGAGAACGAGATATCCTTCAGGGCCACCGTACCGTCGTCGCTCAACTTATTGGGGTCGAGGAACACACGCTGCGCACCGCCTAAGGCGTCCATCTGATAGAGCACGGCTTGGTTCTGCATGCCGTTGTTCTTGTAGACATACCACTTTCCGTTCTTCTCGAAAGGCGTGTAAACCTTCTCATAGTTGACCACTTGCTTCAGGCGCTTCAGATATTTGGCGCGCTGCGGCACCTTTGCCAGATAGGCGTTGGTCACCTGGTTCTCAGCCTCCACCCATGCCGCCGTGGCCGCACAAGTGTCGTCCTCCAAGGGGCGGAACGGGTCGGCCACCTTAACTCCAAAATACTCGTCGACCGTAGCGTCCTTCGGAGCCGTGGGATACTTGATCGACTGTCCATTCGCCGCCAAGGCCGAAGCCGCCAAGGCCGAAGTGATCAGAAGTGTCTTCATTTGCATATAATTATAGATTAATAAGTTGGGACAACAGTATGACGTCATCGTCTGCTTTTCCTTAGGGAACACGCGTTCAAATGGCCGAGTGCAGCCTATCTTATGCAAAGATATAAAATATTACGCTTCGTCAACGTTTGCGAGGCGCAAAATTATGCACGACAACTAAAAATCTTTCGCAAAAACCACTGTGTGTGCAAACAAATGCAACAACATAACACTTTTGTAACCCAAAGGACCGATTATTACACCTATAAATAGACAGAATGACACGTTAGCATTTGGCATTTCCTAAAATATTTCGTAGATTTGCAATCTAATTTGCCAACAACAATAACAGACGACAAAAATGAAAGACTTTATCAAATCGGTTAGCGCCACCATCGTGGGTCTGCTGGCCTTCTCCGTCATCGTAGGAGTCATCTGCCTCATGAGCCTCGTGGGCATGATAGCTTCATCACAGTCGACCCAAAGAGTGGCCGACAACTCTGTACTCGTCATCAAGCTCGACGGAGCCCTGCAGGAGCGCGCCGAGGACAACCTATACGCCACACTCAGTGGCACCTCAACAAAGGGATTGCAAGAAACACTCGAAGCCATCACCAAAGCCAAGAACAGCGACGAGGTGAAGGGCATCTACCTCGAAGCCGGTTCCTATGGGGCCGACATGGCACAGATGCAGGAGCTACGCGACGCGTTGGCCGACTTCAAGACGGCCAAGAAATGGATTGTGGCCTACGGCGAGGAGTACTCGCTCGGCGCCTACTATGTGGCGTCGGTGGCCGACAAGATCTACCTCAACCCACAAGGCACCATATCATGGCAGGGCATGGGCGGACAGATGATGTTTGTAAAAGACGCCCTCGCCAAGATCGGCGTGAAGATGGTTCCGTTCAAATGCGGCAAGTATAAGAGCGCCACGGAGATGTTTACCGAGGACAAGATGAGCGAGCCCAGCCGCGAACAGACGGAACGCTACCTCGGCGGATGGTGGCAAACGGTGTGCCAAGCCGTGTCGAAGAGCCGCGCCATCAACGCCGACTCGCTGCAGGCGTATGCCGATCGCGTCATCTCGTTGGAAGACCCAAAGAACTTCATACGTTACAAAATGGTCGACGGACTGCTCTATAACGACCAAGTGAAGAACGTGGTGCGCAGTCGCCTCAAATTAGAAAAAACCGACGAGGTGCCGCAGGTCTCTGTGGCCGACATGACCAACGCGCCCGCCGAGAAGAAGGGCGACGAGATAGCCGTCTACTATGCCTGGGGCGACATCGTCCAGGAACGTCCCTCACAGGATGCGTTCTCCAACAGCCATCTCATCGTGGGACGCGAGATGTGCGCCGACCTTGCCGACCTCGCCAACGACGACAATGTGAAGGCGGTGGTTATCCGCATCAACTCGGGCGGTGGTTCGGCATACGCCTCCGAGCAGATATGGCATCAGATAGAAGCCCTGCGCACCAAGAAGCCAGTGGTGATCTCCATGGGCGGAGCGGCCGCATCGGGTGGCTATTACATCAGTGCGGCAGCCGATTACATCGTAGCTGAGCCCACTACCATCACAGGTTCCATCGGTATCTTCGGCCTGATGCTCGACCGGTCGCAACTGCTCACCGAGAAACTCGGCCTGCGTTACGACGAGGTGAAGACCAACCGCAACGCCACCATGGGCGACATGATGAAGCCCATGACCGCCGAGCAAATGGCGCTCATGCAAGCCAGCGTAAACCGCGGATACACGCTCTTCAAGAGCCGCGTGGCTCGCGGACGACGCATGAACATGCAACAGGTGGAGGAGCGCGCACAAGGTCATGTGTTCCTGGGATCCGACGCCCTCAAGCTCCGCCTCGTCGATGAGTTGGGCGGACTCGATAAGGCGGTGGCCAAGGCGGCCAAACTGGCCAAACTCGACGAGTATCACACCCTGCCCTATCCCGCTCCCGCCGACATGATGACGCAGTTGCTCAACTTCAACAATAACAAGGGCACGGCGCTCGACGAGCAGTTGCGACTGACGCTGGGCACCTTCTACGAGCCCATTCGTATGTTGCGCACCGTGCAATCGCTCGACCCCATGCAGGCTCGATGCCCATTTATCATTACCAATTTCTGAACATCACACCATGGAAGGTGACCTCATTAAAATCAACGACTGGCTGTTGCCGCTGAGTTGGCTCTACGGCGTGGGCGTGGGGGTACGCAACCACCTCTTCGACCTCGGCGTGCTGCCTCAGCAAGAGTTCTCCATACCCGTCATCGACGTGGGAAACATCACCGTCGGCGGATCAGGCAAGACGCCACATGTGGAGTATCTTATCCGTCTGCTGCACGACAAGATGAAGGTGGGAGTGCTCTCGCGGGGCTACAAGCGAAAGAGCCGCGGCTACGTGCTTGCCGACAACGACACGCCTATGCGCACCATCGGCGACGAGCCGTTCCAAATGAAACGCAAGTTTCCCGACGTATATGTGGCCGTCGACAAGAACCGACGCGAGGGCATTCAACGGCTCACCAACGGCGAGGCGACAAGCGATGTGGACGTTATTCTGCTCGACGACGCCTACCAACACCGCTACGTCAAGCCCGGCATCAACATCCTGCTGGTCGACTATCACCGACTCATCATCTACGATAAGTTGTTGCCCGCCGGCCGACTGCGTGAGCCCATGAAAGGCAAGAACCGAGCCGACATAGTGATTGTCACCAAGTGTCCGAAAGACCTGAAGCCCATGGAATTTCGCGTGCTCACCAAGGCCCTCGACCTCTTTCCCTATCAGGCGCTCTTCTTCACGCGCATCGACTACGACGAGTTGGCACCCGTCTTTCCCGAAGCGGTAAGCCTTCCCACATTATCGTCGGCCAACACACTGTTGCTCACAGGCATCGCCTCACCCCGACAGATGGAGCTCGACCTCAAGGACCGCTGCCGATCCATCACCCCCATGGCCTTCGGCGACCACCATCAGTTCACCGAGAAAGATGCGGCGCGCATCAACCAAGCCTTCGCCAACTTGCCCGAGCCACGCCTCATCATCACCACAGAGAAAGACGCCACGCGCCTCTTGAGCACCAATGGCCTAAGCCTGGAGGTGAAGAAAGCGCTCTATGCGCTGCCCATACGCATACGGTTCATGCTCGACCAAGAAGAAAACTTCAACCATAAAATAATCAGCTATGTACACAAGAATTCAAGAAACAGCATCCTGGCTAAGAGAAAAGATGACGGCAAGCCCAAAGACAGCCATCATTCTGGGAACAGGCCTGGGACAATTAGCTTCCGAGATAACTGATACCACCGAGATACCTTACAAGGACATACCCAACTTCCCCGTGTCGACCGTTGAGGGCCACGCAGGCAAACTCATCTTCGGCAAGCTGGGAGGCAAAGACATCATGGCCATGGAGGGACGCTTCCATTTCTACGAGGGCTACTCCATGAAGGAAGTAACGTTCCCCGTGCGTGTCATGTATGAGCTCGGCATCAAGACGCTCTTTGTGAGCAACGCCGCCGGAGGCATGAACCCGGAGTTCCACATCGGCGACCTCATGGTCATCACCGACCACCTCAACCTCTTCCCCGAGCATCCGCTGCGCGGAAAGAACATTCCCACCGGGCCACGCTTCCCCGACATGCATGAGCCTTACGACCATGAGCTCATCGCCATGGCCGACCAGATTGCCGAGGAGAAAGGCATCACCTTGCGCCACGGCGTGTATGCCGGCGTACAAGGTCCCACGTTTGAAACACCTGCCGAGTACCGTATGTTCCGCATCATGGGTGGCGACGCCGTGGGCATGTCGACCGTACCGGAGGTCATCGTGGCGCGCCACTGTGGCATCCGCGTGTTTGGCGTGAGCATCATCACCGACCTCGGAGGCTTCGACAACCCCGTGGAAGTGAGCCACGAAGAGGTGCAACAGGCAGCCGCGACAGCACAGCCGAAGATGACAACCATCATGCGCGAGATCATCGCTCGCTCATAAATTACGCAAACATCAATCATGGAAATATCCAAGCTCGGAGAGTTCGGCCTCATCGACCGACTCACCAAAGACATCCAACTTAAGAACAACAGTTCTCTTTACGGAGTGGGCGACGACTGCGCCGTGATGCATTACCCCGACACAGAGGTGCTCACCACATCCGACATGCTCATGGAGGGCGTGCATTTCGACCTCACCTATGTGTCGCTCATGCAACTGGGCTATAAGGCGGCGATGGAGAACATATCCGACATCTTCGCCATGAACGGCACCCCACGCCAGATGATCGTGTCGATCGCCATCGACAAGCGCTTCAACGTGGAGGGCATGGAGCAGTTTTACACAGGCCTGAAGAAGGCCTGCGACAAGTGGAACATCGACATCGTGGGCGGCGACACCACATCATCGCTTACGGGATTGGCCATCAGCATCACCTGCATAGGCGACGCTAAGAAGGACGACATCGTGTATCGCAACGGCGCAAAAGAGACCGATCTCATTTGCGTGAGCGGCGACCTGGGTGCGGCTTACATGGGCCTGCAGTTGCTCGAACGCGAGAAAACGGTTTATTATCAGCAACTCGACGAAATCAACCGCAAGATTTCCGAGGCCAAGAAAGCGGGCAACGACGCCCTCGTGAAGCACCTGCGCGAGCAGGGTGCGAAGACCGCCGACTTCCAGCCCGACTTCGCTGGGCGCGAGTATCTGCTCGAAAGGCAGTTGCAGCCCGAGGCCCGTGGCGACATCTTACAACTGTTGCGCGAAAACAACATCAAGCCCACGGCCATGATGGACATCAGCGACGGCCTGTCGTCGGAGCTCCTCCATATCTGCAAGCAGAGCCAATGCGGATGCCGTGTGTACGAAAAGAACATCCCCATCGATTACCAAACAGCTGTTCAGGCCGAGGAGTTCAACATGAACGTCACCACTTGCGCCATGAACGGAGGTGAGGATTACGAGTTGCTCTTCACCGTGCCCATTGGCGACCACGACAAGCTCAACGGCCTGGAGAGCAAGGGAATCCGACAGATTGGCTACATCACCAAGCCCGAGTTGGGCACTAAGCTCATCAGCCGCGACAACCAAGAGTTTGACATCACGGCACAAGGTTGGAACCCGCTCAAAGGATAACACCCAACGATTCGCCCACAGATTTACAAGGATAGGCCATCCCGAGCATGCCCACAAAGGCCTCGGGATGGTCTCTTTACATCAAAACAAAGACACTTATGAATTGTAAACTAATCACCCTGACGATTCTTTCGGCGTTCAGCGCCCTGACCAATGCGGCCGACAAAGTAACCATTACACTTACCAACACCTTGTCGACGCCCCGCACGGAGATGGTGGAGACGAAGCTCGCCGACGTGCAACGCAAGCTCAACGCCACCACCAACATCATCATTACCGACCCCAACGGCCAAGAGATTCCCTCGCAAGCCACCCACGACGGCAAGCTCATTTTCCAGGCTGGCGTGCCCGCCAAGGGCAAGGCCGTGTACTACGCCACAAAGGGAACACCCCAGAAATACGCGGCAAAGGTGGCCGGCCGCCTCTTCACCGAGCGACAAGACGAGTTTGGATGGGAGAACGACAAGGTGGCTTACCGCATCTACGGTCACGGCGGAGCGGTGGGCTACGACCTGTTCAACAAGAACACCAGCGACCTGATGCTCGACTATTGGTACGCCAGCGAGCAGAACCAGGACATGCGCCGCGTGATTAAGGACCTTGGGAAGCGTGGCTACAAGGACCTTGCCGACCAGGTTTACAACGCCTATTGCTACCACATCAACCACGGAAAGGGCATGGATTGCTACACCGTAGGCCCCACATTGGGCGGTGGAGCCAATGCGCTCATGGAGGCCAACGGCAACTTGCTGATGCCGTCGTGCTACAAGAGCTATAAGATTCTCGACCAAGGTCCACTGCGATTCACCGTGGAGCTCACCTACCCTGAGCGCCAACTGAACGGCGCCAAGGTGATAGAGAAGCGCGTCATCACGCTCGACGCCGGCTCGCATTTTAACCGGGTGGCCGTCACCTACCAGGGGTTGGCAAAGCCCATGACCGTTGCCGCCGGTGCCGTGGTTCACAAATCGAACCCCACGCAATATGTGCTGAACGCCCAAAGCGGCTTCATTGGTTATGAGGACCTGGGCGACGCCAGCGTGTACAACGCCAAATACCGCGAGGAGTTGGCCAAGCAGATGGGCCACATCTACATCGGATTGCTTTTCCCACAAAAGAACATCACCACCCTTTACAAGGCTCGCGAGAACGGCATTGCCACAGGCCACATCTTAGGCACGACCACCTATCATCCCAGCACATCGTTCACCTATTACTTCGGAACGGGATGGGACCAGAACACCACCACCGAGATCCACACCTTCGAGGCATGGCAAGCATTGCTCGCCCAAGCTGCCAAGGCCGTGAGAACGCCGCTGAAGGTCAGCGTCAAATAAACGTTTCAACACCCGAGAAAGCATCCGTCGACACCTTCGAACGGGCGCGCTCCATTTCTCATAACATTCACCCTACGGTTGCGCCAGCACATAATGGCCGACCGTAGGGTGACTCACTGAAAACCAAAACATCACTTCCATCACATGGATTTCAATCTGATTGGGACATGCTGGTCCCTGCTACCGCCTGTCGTAGCCATCGCCTTGGCCTTGAAGACCAAGGAAGTTTATTCGTCATTGTTCATCGGCATCATCCTCGGAGCGGCACTCTTCAGCTACTCCATGGGCACTGGGTTCGAGGGATTTCTTTCGCACCTGCTCAACGACACCGTGGGAACGGGCGACAACGCCAAGCAATACGGACTCATCCACTGTCTGGCCGACCCATGGAACGTTGGCATCCTGGTGTTCCTCGTGGTGCTGGGCGCCATCGTGTCGCTCATGAACAAGGCTGGCGGCTCGGCCGCATTCGGCCAGTGGGCGTCTAAGCACGTCAAGACGAAGCGGGGCGCACAGATCGCCACCATCCTGTTGGGAATCCTCATTTTCATCGACGACTACTTCAACTGCCTCACGGTAGGTTCCGTGATGCGGCCCATCACGCAACGCCACGGCGTGACGAAGGAGAAATTGGCCTACCTCATCGACTCGACGGCGGCGCCCGTATGCGTCATCTCCCCCATCTCCAGTTGGGCGGCGGCCGTGTCGGGTTTCGTCACGGGCGACGAGAACGGCCTTGCGCTTTTCTGCAAAGCCATTCCCTATAACTTCTACGCCCTTTTCACCCTACTGTTTATGTTCGCCATCGTTGCCATCAACTTCGACTTCAAGTCGATGAGCAAGTACGACGCCCGCTGGCGCGAATGGTACGAGCGAACCAATGGCGGCAAGATCGATGAGGTGAGCGGCACCAAGCTCCAACTGGCCGAGCACGGTGTGGGAGCGGGCCAACCGGGAAAGACGGGCCATCGCGGAACAGTGGCCGACCTGGTGCTTCCCATCCTCATGCTCATTGTGTTCTGCACCATAGGCATGGTGTATTCGGGCGGATTCTTCCAACCCTCGAGCAACAATTACCACCATTTCGTCGATGCCTTCGCTGCCAGCAACGCCTCGGTGGGCTTGGTCATCGGCTCTCTCACGGCCCTCATCCTCTCCGTGGCGATGTTCACCGTGCGCAAGACATTGCCGTTCGACGAGGCCATGAGTAGCCTCATCAAGGGATTCGAGGCCATGGTTCCCGCCATCCTCATCCTCACCTTGGCGTGGACGCTGAAGAGCATGACCGACTCGTTGGGCGCCGCCGCCTACGTGTCCGACGTGGTGTCGAGCAGCGCCGGGCACCTGCAGATGCTGCTTCCCGCCATCATCTTCGTCGTGGCGGCGTTGCTGGCCTTCGCCACAGGCACATCATGGGGCACCTTCGGCATCCTCATCCCCATCTGCGTAGCCGTGTTCCCCGCCGCCGCCCCATTGCGCGTCATCTCCATCTCAGCCTGCATGGCCGGCGCTGTTTGTGGCGACCACATCTCGCCCATCTCCGACACCACCATCATGGCGAGCGCCGGCGCATCGTGCAAACACGTTCACCACGTATCGTCGCAATTACCTTACGCGCTAACCGTGGCCACGGTATCATTCTTCACCTTTATCGTGGCGGGCTTCGCCCAAAGCCTGGGCTTCGTGGCGGGCATCGCCGTGTCGTGGACCACGGGCCTGCTCCTGTTGGGCGCCGCCTTATGTTTCCTCAAGAAGCACAGGCGCCCCACTGTCCAAAAGTCAGCCTAACACGAATCGCATAAGCCTCTCGTTTCCCTCCTGCGTCTACAGGGAGGGAAACGAGAGGTTTTCGCATTGGGAATCAGCAAAACGAAACACGGCTTATGACCGATTTGGGTTTAATGAACAATTATCGCTAAAAACATGGGGGAAAATTCGGAAATGCCAATTATTATAGCTATCTTCGCAACTATTGATGATGCGCCATGACATTTCAACACAACAGGGGAACGGCGCACAATCCACCATTTGTCACACCACAAAGCTAATCATGCCATGATCGAACGAATCTTAGGATACATAGAGGATTATCAAGTTAAAAAGGCCTTTTGGGCCGCAGCCAAAAACGTGGAGCACGACGAAGCGAAGCAAGAACTCTTCCTGCAGATTATTTTCTTTGCCAACAACGTAGCCCAACTGCAAGGCGACGCCGAGAAAATCAAGGCCTTGGCCGATGGCGGCAACCCCTACATGCAGATGGCCTACGCCCGATTGCACGATGTGTTGCAGCCTGAGAAAGACTCCAATACCATCAAGGAACACTACTACAAGATGGCCGCCAACCACGGCATCGGCGACGCCTACGCCCATTTGGCTTACATGTACCGCGACGCCGACTTAGGCGAGATCGACCCTGACGCCTACAAAAGCCTGATGGCAAAGGCGCAACAGCACCACAGTGAGCGCGCCATGGCCCAAGCGTTCCGCGACTCGCTCTATGGCGCCAACGACGTGCCTTGCCCCCCCGAGACGATCTACGAATCCGCCAAGAGCCTCTGGGAGAACAGTGCCTTTCCCCATCCCACCTATCTCATGCTGATGGGCGAGGCCCTGGAGAAGATGGGCCGAAGGGACGATGCCATAAGAATGTACCAACAAGCAGCGATGAACGGTTGCAGCCAAGGCTTCTACTGGTGGGCCATAGCAGCCTATTGCAACGAGAATTATCAGGTTGAAGACCGCGAGGAGTTCATGGAGGTCATGCAGAAAGGCATCGACGTGCAAGCGGCCGACTGCTACACCATGTACGCCACGCTGCTGGAAAGCGTCGACTTCGACGCCCTGAGCCAGGAGGAACAGCAACAGGCAACCAAGACTTTGTACGACGACCTACGAATGGGGTGGATGTTGGGCGAAAGCACGTGCGCCTACTTCCTCGGCACTTATTTCGAAAACGGCACCTACGGTTTCGAGCGCAATGCCGAGGAGGCATGGCTGTGGTATAGCCGAGGAGCCAACCTGCGCTGCGCCTTCGCATGGGCGGCCATGTCCCACATGGCGCTCCACGACCACACAGCCCCCGAGGGCTACGGTGAGGAACGGGGCTACGAGTGTGCCTACCGAGCCCTGGCGCTGGGCAACGACGACCTATTAGACGAGGTGATAGCTGGCTATCGCAGCGGTTTCCTCAGCCAGCACACGGCCATGATCGAGAAGAAATGGCTACCTCAATATCATAACCAATTGTCGCATTTCGTCGACGACCTGCCCGACTACGACGATGACGACGATGACGACGGCTACAACGACGACCACGAGTACCAATATGACGGCGAGCCCGAGCACGAGGTGGGCGAAGACGATTGCTCAACGGTCACTACCGACCTGATATGGCAGGCATGCATGAACAACATCATGGGTGCGCTCGAACGCGCGCGCAACCAAGAGCGCGAATGGGAGGTGGCGGGCCTGATAAGCGCCTATCTCAACGGCGCCGACGACCTGCTGGCCATACCGCTGAGGCTCGATGATCTCTATAGCGCCAACGACAGTCTGCTCGAGATCATCAGCGACCACCCACGCCTCAAGCTCCGCCTGCTCAGGTGCCAGTTGCGTGTGTTGCGCGAGATAGAGGCCGAGGCTGACCACGAGCTGGGGCTCACCGAGGACGTGGAGCGCGATGTGCGCGAGCTGAGCCACATCATCGACCTGGCCGACGAGGGCCGCCTCAATGAGATTCCGCAAACCGGGCACCTCAAGCGCGACCCCGTGGAGTGGACGGAGCAGTGGGAAGCCGTCATCGACGAGGCCGACCGCCAAGCCTACTCCCGCCTGAAAGACGTGCCGCGAGGCATGGGCTTCTGCTTCAGCTTTTGGCATGAGCGCCAGCTGGCGTTGCATAAGCTCGGCGTAGTGTGGCGCAATCCCCATCAAATGAATCCCCGTGTAATGTTTGACTAACCATGGCTATACAACTCATTTTCAACCCAACCGACCAAGACCTCACCAGTCAATCGAAGATGTGGGGCTGTCCCGACCTGCCCGACTCGCTGCCCTACCCTGTGGCTCAATATGAGGACGAGGGCGAGACCTACGACAATCCGCTGACCTTCATCTGCCAAATTCGCTGCGAGGACATTGCCGCGCTCGACCCCGAGGGCTTGCTGCCGCATACGGGCATGCTCTATTTCTTCGGCGAGGTGGATTATTTCCTCGGGCACCGCGAGTACGACTCGCCGGGCATGGGCGAATGGAGCGACAACGATTTCCGTGTGCTCTACTCGCCAACGACCACCGATCTCCACACCCATCGCCTGGTGGACGACGAGGGCAACCCGCTCACGCGAGACGCTGAGCGCATCACCTTTGCCGCGTGCGACGACAAGGAGGCGGGCTTCAAACTGCTCGGCCATCCCTTCTTCGACGAGATCGAGGAGCAGTATCCAGGCTGGCGCTCACTCCTGCAACTCGATTGCAACGACGATTGGAACCTCCAGTTCTACGATTGCGGCATGCTCTGCTTCCTCACCGACGACAAAACGGTGAAGTGTTACCTCCATTCCTTTTAACCCAAATCACTCCATGATAACTGAAATAACAACCTATTCCGACGCTTGTCTTGACGCCATCAACCGCCTGTTGCCCCAACTGTCGTCGTCGGGAAGGCAAATGACGAACGACCAACTGCTGTCGATGATTGCCAACAACGACACGCATCTCTTCGTGGCCGAGGTCAACGGCACCATGCTCGGCATGCTCAGCCTGTGCACCTACGCCACCCCCACTGGCCGCAAATGGTGGGTGGAGGATGTGGTGGTCGACCAGCAGGCGCGTGGACAACACATCGGGCGGTCATTGGTGGAGCACGCCATCCACTATGCCCGGACGCATGGCGGTGGCACCATCATGCTCACCTCACGCCCCCAGCGTGTGGCCGCCAATCAACTCTACCAGTCGTTGGGCATGCAACGAAAGCCCACCAACGTTTACCAAACGCAATGAGTGGCACCCCCAACTCGTTATTCACCACACCCCAAACCTAAACCTCTTATGACCCAACGAACCTTTGGAAAAAACATAAAGGTGTTCCTCAGCAGCACCTTTCGCGACATGGACGCCGAGCGCGACGCCATCATGAACCGAGTGTATCCCGCCGTAGCGCAACAGTTGGCCCGCCATAACATCCACGTCGACTTCATCGATCTGCGGTGGGGCGTGAGCACCAGCGATGTGGATGAGGCCGATCGCGAAAACCATGTGTTGCGCGAGTGCCTTGGAGGCATACAGAGCTCACGTCCGTTCTTCATCGGACTGCTCGGCGACCGCTACGGATGGGTGCCATCGCAAGCGAGTTGGGACGCCATCGTCGACGGCATGAGCGCCGACGAGCGCCTGTTTGTCAACACCGACACCCAACAGGCGCGCAGCGTCACCGAGTTGGAGATTCTCTTTGGTTCGCTCATGGACACCGACAATTTACACCGAAGCTTCTTCTGCTTCCGTTCGCCCGAGGCCTACCAACAGATGGGCGCCGACGAACGGGCGCGCTACTGCGAGCAGGACGAAACGGCCACACGCCGCCTCGCGCTACTCAAGGAGAAGATCACCCGAACCTTCCATGCCCACTCGCTCGACCGCAACATCTGCCACTACAACTGCCAGTGGGACGGCACCCAGCTCACCCACCTCGACACACTCGTGCGTTTTCTCACCACGGCTTTGGTGCAGGAGATAGAGCTCTACGAGTGTGAGGACGCTACGGCCAATCCCGACAACGACTTCGAGAACATCACCAGCGTCGCACAAGAGCGCATGGCACAAAGCAACCGCCTGTTCTGCGGCCGCGAGGATTGGTTGCAATGGCTCGAGCAATATGTCTATGGCACCCACGGCACCCCGTCCGACGCCACCAACGGCGAGGCCGACCCATCCGCCACCAACGACACCGCCCACGCCCCCAAGCGCAGCCACGGCAAGGTGCTGCTGGTCACCGGTCCCTATGGCTTTGGCAAGACGGCCCTGTTATGCAAGTTCTACGAACAGTTGGCACAGAGCCAACACTTCATTCCCTACATCTTTTTCGCCGACCGCAAGCAAGCCAACTGTCAGGCTTCCATGCCACTCAAGTGCTGGCTGTCCGACTCGCGCACAGCCACCGAGTACCGTTGTGGCATCGACAACGATGAGGACTTCGGCCTCCTCGCCCACCTGTTGGGCAAGGCGTTGGGCACCAACGACAGGCGGAAAGTGCTGCTCATCGACGACGTGTGCCGCCTCGACAACTGCCATTTGCTGCTCGACAACCATTGGGTTCCCGCCAACACGGTGGTGATCTGCACCGCTGAGAGCGGCGAGGCCGAGGGCATTACGCTATGCGACAAGATCGCACTCTCGCCCCTCTCGCGCCAGGAGGCGCAACAGCTCATCGACAAGCGGTTGGCCGAAGTGGGCAAACGCCTGCAACCGGCGGTCATGGAAGCGTTGCTCAACAAGCAGGCGCGCCGCATCCATCCATCTACCATCCCCCTGTGGTCGGTCATGATGACACGCCGCCTCACCCTGCTCAACGCCTCCTATTTCGAAGCCACCCGACAGCGCCAAGAGGCCAACGAGGAGTTGAAAATCCAAAACTCGCTCATCGAAATCGTCTCCCAAGCCGCCAATTATCCCGAGCCTCTCTTCATGTCGATCCTGCAAGAGGGCGGGCATTTCGTCGATATGGCGTTTGGCATGACGGTGCTGCGCATGCTCGCCGTGAGCGAATACGGCTTGCGCGAGGGCGACCTGCGCCAACTGTTGGGCAACGATTGGGACGCGCTGAAGTTTGCTGAGTTGCGCCGCTACCTCGGACCGCTGCTCACGACCGACAGTGTCAGCGGCATCATCGACTTTGCCTATCCCAACTTCCGCATCGAGGTGTGCGTGCAATCGGCCGACGCCATCAGTCGCCATGTTGCGGCGCTCGCCGGCCATCTGCTCCAAACGATTGAAGACAACCCATTCGATGCGGTAGCCATTCGCGAGTTGCCCTACCTCGCCCTGAAATATCAAACCACCGACTTGCTCGACTTTGTGGTGCTGAACCAGGGCATGGTGTGGCACCGACATGTGGTCTACGCCCTGTCGGACCTCACCATTAGCCAGTGGAATTTCATGGAACAGTGGCTGTCGAAAGCCGCCACACGCCACCCCGAGGCCACGGCCTTGCTCATGCTCGACGTCATGCGGCAGCTGGCCGACCGTGGTTCCTATGGTGCGGCAACGGCCATCGGGGGCGCGCTCGCCAAGGTGTACCACAACGACGAGGCCCAGACGGCGGCCTCTGGGGAAGCAAAGCCATTGGCCATAGGCAACCTCACGGCCTTCTTCGCCGTGTGCCTGTACTATCAAGGCGAACGCCCGTTGGCTGCCCAATGGGCCAACTGGTTGCTCAACGAGCATCTCCAGCAGATGGACGACGACCGCTACATGGCGCTCTTTGCATGGGCCATCTATGCGAGGGTGGCCGTATGGTGTCACGAGTGTGGCGAAGCCGACGGCAAGGTCGACGCCGACGAAGCGCATCTGATGGAGCAATGGACGCTTCATGGGCTGAGTTTCGCCCAGTGCTTGGTGCTCGATCATCACCGACTGGAGTTCCTGGGCATCCAACAAGAGCTGGCGGTTGTTTTCCGACAAATGCTTCAACTGCGCGACTTCGACGGCGAGGAACCCAACCAACTGTTGCTGGCCGACGTGCTCAACGAGCAACCGTGGTTGTACCGCGCCTATTTCCAGATTGCCCCGATGAGGCGCCTCTCGCACCTGATGGGGTACATAGAACGTCACGCCGCAACGGTTCTTGAGGCCGAAGCGCAACGCCTGTCGGACACCCTCCGGGAGGCTGCGCCCAACCATGTGCTCTTTGCCGACAACTGCCAAACGCCTACCGACCCGCTCTGCGAGGAGGAAGGCGAGGGCCAGGTGGTGGCCAGGGCCGATCAGCTGCTCTTCCAAGACGCCAACCCGCAGCAGTGCAGCGACGTGCTCAACAGTGCGCCGGCACTGCTCGACGACAACCGAACCGACGCCCTGGGCGTGCGGGCCCACCTCATGCACTTCTGCATGGCCCTGCCCAACAACACCATCCAGCGCGACCTCACGCCTCAGGAGATCGCAACCATCAAGCGTTTCGCCAACTATGCCAACCGCATCATTGGCGCCTATCCCAACGAAACCAACCCCGACACACAACGTGCCATGGGCGACTTCATGCTACTTTACACCAAGGTGGCCATGCAGCTCAAGGCCCTGCCCATGTCGCAGCTATACAGTTTCGCATTGTTTGTGTTCGGCACCGAGCGCCAACTGTTTATGCAACAGCAAGAACAGGCGTCGGTGGAACAAACGCTTCGCCTGCAGATAGCTTTCTACATGTTGTGCAGCATGGCCGAGTTTCTGTTCTCTGAGCGCACCAATGCGGGCGCATCCAGCGAAGCGTCGAACGAGGAGGAACACACCCTCAACGCGGTGCGGTTCATGAAGAGCCTGCACCTGCCAGGCGCATTGGTGGTGCAGGGCTATGCCCTCGTCTACGCTTGTCTGGCATACGTCTGTGAGCAACGGCGCGACTTGCAAAACATGATGCTCTACAACAAGCAACATGAGTATGCCACCTGCGAGGCGTGGCGCCTCAACCCATCGGACCATGAGACCGCACGCCGCTACGCATCGGCCGTGGATGAGACCGGCCGACTGTTCTACATGATCTTCGGCAACAGCCAAGAGGCGAAGCGGTGCTACACCAAGGCCCACGCCATGTTTAAGGAATTGTACGACAAGGACCCCGCTGGCACCATCCTGAACGACGTGTTGCTCAGCTCGTACAACATCCTTGAGATGCTCAACATCGAGAATCGCTACGACGCATTGTGCCAAAAGGCGGAGCAAACGCTCACCTTTGTGGCGGCCCACTACGCCAATCCCGACCTCGAGCTCAGCCATGTGGCAGCCATCAAGGAGCTCATGGGGCACGCGTTGGTGAGGCTGGGACGCACCGACGAGGCCCAGCGCCAGCTCAACGAGGCCAAGGCCGTGTATGCCGAGAAGCTCAGCCAAGCCCCCGACAATGAGAAGAACATGCGCGACATGGCCATCTGCATCATGCGCATCGTGGAGATGAAATTGGCCGCGAGCTGCAATGCCGACGAGGTGCTGCAACTCATCGACGAGGCGGAAAGGCTCCTCAAACGCGCCCTTGAGATAGTGCCCAACTCGCCCAAGGCCATCAAGAACTACCTCGCATTGCTCAACACGAAGGTCAAGGTGCATGTGCTCATGCGCAACTTCGAGGCCACCGACGAGGCGCTGACACTCTTCGAGCATTTCACCCTCCAGCATATCCTCGAAACGCGCGACACCTCGCTTGTGCCCCTCATGCTCGCCTATTACGACGACTTCGTCCAGGTGGCCGCACAAGCCCAATGGATGGAGATGGCCAACGCCCTGATCCAGGTGAAGCAGCACGCCGTAGACCAACTCGTTGAGCAGCGACTCATGAAGGCGAATGGGTAACCTTCCCTGTCGCTCGGCTTTGCCGCTTTCGCCACTGTGCCACCCAAGCGGAAGAGCCGAGCGACCGCGAATGAGCGCATACTCTTACGCGCGTGTTTCACGCACTCCCAATGGCGGATGATCCTGAAATCATTCGCCCCACCCCTCCGCAACCTTCGCACAACATGTTCTGTCAGATATTTTGGTGCAAAAGTTATGCGGCGTTTTTCGTTGAATGAGCCAACGAAAACGTCGATTTTTCGTGCCATTCATCCCAAATCTGCGCCGTGCTTTCGCCGTTAGGCATCTTTCGTCTTGCGATACCTACCTTACCGCACCTCGAAAGACCACGTCACGAGGCTCGAAAGACCATGTATCGACGCTCGGTTAGGCATGTTTCGCAGCGTGGAATATTAAATTGGGAACACCCTATTTGCCATTATTGAGATAACCCATTAGTTATCAGTTTGTTACACAACAACACTGAGAATTGCGCATTTCCGCCCAATCGTTCGGTCGTCGACAAAAACAATGTAGATTTCAATATAGATTGTTACGAAAAATGTCACTCGAAGCAAGTATAAGGATACGGGGGCAGGAGAAAGCCAGAAGAACAGAATGTAAGGAATAGTCTTCCTTGAGGTTTCATAAAATATCGGTCAAGCAAAGGCAAACCAATGAATGATTGCTCCTTGCTTGACCGATATTTGTATATTCTATATATATTATATCTTGTTATCCTGATATTTGGAACATTTGGTATAACGAATTTGGGACATTTGGTATAACGAATTTGGGACATTTGGTATAATAATATTTTTAAACCATTCATTTTCAATGGATTTTTAGTAACTTTGCTTCGGTAATCATAATAGACAAAGTAAATGAAACAATATAGACCTCGTATTGCCGATAAAATGTTAAGTCGCAGGCTTATGGGAGTTGGCGCAGTTCTGATACAAGGGCCAAAATGGTGTGGCAAAACCACAACAGCCGAACAACAGGCTAAAAGTGTCGTATATATGGATGACCCTGAATATATGGATCAAAACATAGAATTGGCAAGTCTGTCTCCTAAGAAACTGCTTGTTGGTGCGACGCCACGCTTGATTGACGAATGGCAACTGGCTCCACAATTGTGGGATGCAGCACGTTTTGAAGTTGATCACAGAGATGAAGAAGGTCAGTTTATATTTACTGGCTCTGCCGTTCCTGCCGATACGGACAAAATACACCATTCTGGCACAGGTAGGTTTGCATGGCTGACAATGAGAACAATGAGTCTTTATGAATCTGGGGAATCTACTGGCGAAGTCAGCTTGAATGATTTGTTCATTAAGCCCGATGTTGATATTTTCGGAACTAACAATCTTAATATAGACTCTATAGCATGGCTGATTTGTCGTGGAGGTTGGCCTAGAGCTACTACAATAAATAAAGATGTGGCATTGGACATGGCGTACAGGTATTATGAAGCTGTTGTCAACAATGACGTATCCCGTGTTGACAATGTTCGTCGCGACGCAGAGCGAACAAAAAGAATTCTTCGCTCTATAGCAAGAAATCAATGTGCACAGATATCTGTCAATACTATTTGTGCTGATATTGAGAGCAATGACACTGTTTCTGCAAACCGTCTTACTATAGCTTCATATTTGGACGCATTGAAAAAGATATTTGTATTAGAAGATTCTCTTGCTTGGAATCCAAACTTGCGAAGCAAAACAGCAATAAGAAGTTCAGAAACTCGTTATTTCTCTGATCCTTCTATCGGAGTTGCTGCATTGGGTATCGGCCCCAATGACCTTATAAACGACCTCAGTACAATGGGATTGTTCTTTGAGTCGATGTGCGTCAGAGATTTGAGGGTATATGCAGATGCTTTGGAAGGCACGATTTATCATTATCGTGACAGTAAAGGACTGGAGTGTGATGCTGTCTTGCATTTGAGAAATGGCAGTTATGGACTGATAGAGATAAAATTAGGCGGGGAGAAAAATATAGAAGAAGGGGCGAAGAATCTGAAACTCCTTGCTTCTAAAATAGACACCACAAAAATGAAAGCGCCATCCTTTCTGATGATTCTTACTGGTACAACAAAGTATGCTATACGACGTGAGGATGGGGTGTATGTAATTCCTATAGGATGTTTAAAAGACTGATTATCTTACTAAGGTTTCGGATTTAGTTTCAAACGGGCTGAATGACCGTTCAAACCGAATGCAATCAAGCATGCTTGAATTGCTGAGGGGAAGCCAATAATGCATAGCAAAGCCCAATGAGCGCATAGCCCAGGGCAAGCGAAG
>ERZ1026894.166-NODE-166-length-51304-cov-8.429745_pt1 | contig 51304 bp, 57 predicted proteins | sample MGYA00380177_ERZ1026894 | MGnify/ENA primary metagenome ERZ1026894 (study PRJEB33269, sample SAMEA4719813) | human gut metagenome | biome: human-associated habitat; feature: organic feature; material: feces | place: Cameroon | collected 2013-10 ... | reverse complement strand
ATAGTAGATATATAGTGGATATGTTGTAGTTTTGTTACTATTTTGTTACCCGGTTTCCTTGACAAGTTGTGAATTATATACTATATTTGCAGGAAAATAAAACCTATGGGAAGAAGGAAAACTATTGACAAAGAACCTGTCACCGTCAGATTCAAGGAACTTGCAAACGGAAACAAGAGCATTTACCTTGACATCTACATCAATGGGAAGAGGCAGTATGAGTTTCTGAAGCTGTATCTTTTGCCCGAAGTCGGACGAAACAAAGTTGCCACAAGGCAGAAGAATTCGGAGACTATGGAGATTGCCAACATCATAAAAGCCAAAAGAGTAATCGAAATCAAGGAAGGTATAGCAGGAATAAAATCCTGCAAAAGCAAAATGACTCTTGATGCTTGGATAGATGTGTACAAAAAATACAAACTGAAGAATACTCAGTCTCCGAAAAATATTGAGATGCACATCTATGCCACGAAACTGCAACTTGAGAAATACAAAGGGACTGGGATTAAACTGTGCGATATAGACACCAAATACTGCATAGGCTTCATTGATCACTTGAATAAAGCAAAGCGGAAATACACCGGGACTCCACTAAGCAACAATACGAAAAAATTATATTATGCCTACTTCAACGATATGCTTAACCGGGCAGTGAAGGAAGGGCTTATATTAAAGAATCCTTTTTTGGAGATAGACTCTAAAGACAAGCCCAAATACCGTGATAGCGAACGGTCGTATCTGGAATTAGATGAGGTCAAGTGTTTAGCACGGACTGAGTGTGTGAATGATGATACTAAACGAGCATTCATGTTCTCCTGCTTTTGCGGATTGAGAATATCCGACATTAGAACCCTAAAATGGGAGAACATCAAAACCACCCTGGATGAAGACGGAAGAGAGACTCTACATCTAAGTCTTACGCAGCAGAAGACCAACAGGACGGTCTCCTATGCCCTACCCCATGAAGCTGTCAGATGGATGCCACAAAAGGGAGACAGTCCCTTGATATTCCCCAACTTGAAAAGTCTGCATACAATAAACAGACATCTTGCAGCATGGGTCTTGGAAGCCGGAATTCAGAAGCACGTAACTTTCCACACTGCACGTCACACATTCGGAACAATGATGATTACACTCGGCGCAGACCTGTACACAACAAGTAAGCTGATGGGGCATTCACGGACTACGACAACAGAAATCTATGCAAAGATTGTGGACAAGAAGAAGGATGAAGCGATGGGATTGATAGACAAGTTCTTCGACAAGTAAAAAGAAAGGGCAATTGCCTATATAAGCAGCTGCCCTTCACTAATAAGAAAACAATTAAATCAAAATGGATGGAGCCTTATTCTTGTGTGACCTGTTGTACGGATGGATGCTTCCTTGTATTTCTGCTTCTTCTCTTCAGCAAGCTGTTGGAATTGCTCTGCTCCGTCTGGGTAGACAAGCATCAGCCATTCGTAGAGTGCCTGATACACAATGAAGTCGTGAATATAGACGGTCATTGTACGGACGCTCGTTGCTGAGAAATCCCTTGGCATTACCATTACCAGATAATAGGCTTCCTCATCGTTGGCAGGAGAGCCTACGCATTCCTCCCATTCGTTGGTATCGAAGCCTCCTCCGTGCATTTCAACCTTGCAGAATCGATACAACATCTCCCGGCAGTCCTCGACCGCTGAGTCAAGTATTCGGGCAAGTTTATCCATATTCCCTGCTTCTGCCACATCATATATGTTATGCAGCACATGTGGGTCTTCGTCCTTTTTCGTCTGGGCATCTGCATAGATGTAGGCAGTGTTTTTGATGTCATACACCAGTTCCTGCTTCTGCAATTCTATCATTACCCGATAACCATTACAACATGTCTTCATCGCTTAAAAATTTCGTTTTGGTCTTTGTCGTAAATACTGCATTGCATTAACCTGTTGCAGCAGGGCTGATGCTTTTGTCGCATAAGATTCTTCGTCCTTCTTTGTGATAGCGCACCAGGCTGCTACTATGCTATTTTCTATATAATCCGTGATGCTATCCGTCAGTGGCTTTTCCATTGCAGTATTGAAATTGCTGGGCATCCTCAGCGTGAGAGAAACACCATTGTCACTGACCGCCACATCTTTCACCGTATGCTCCAAGGCTGTTGCGACATTGGTCGTTGCGGACAAGAAGAAACTGTCAATCATTTCCTTGTCAGCATCGGTTACAAACACTTGATCGTATAGAGACTTTCCGTTGGCATCCACATTCTTGCCTCCGATGTAGGCTGTGACTTTAGACACCTCCTCATATATCTCTATCTTGTCTATTGGTATTAAAATATCTGCCATTCTTTATCCGTTTATATAGTTTGTATCCGAGCATTACCAATATCATGCAGAGTGCTCCCATTGACCACTTGGCATATTTGAGCTGGAACTTCTCCCACTTGGACAATTCCTTTTCTACAGGGTATGGTATCCTTATTGTATCGCATACTGAGATGTACTGAAAGTTTCCGCTATCCCTGTTCTGCAAGTCTACGTTCCGCATGGAGAAGAAATTGTACAGGTATTCCCAATGCCATCTGTCCGTATATACCGTATCTCCCACCTGACGGATGATAACACTGTCCTTGATATATATGCTGTCTCGCTTGAGGATACTGTCTATGAGAGTCTTTTCGCTGCGATACGAATTGACGGTGCTGTCCGTCCTGCTATGTGAGATGCTTTCCTTCAACCCGGCAGAACCGCTCTTGCAGCCGAAGAATAGAATAAGAAGTAACGCACAGGCTATGCACGTCACGACCTTGTTGGTTGATTTATTCTTCCTGCTTCCCATACGCTATATGTTTAATGCTTCCTTTGCTCTTGCAAGATAAATCTTCCTGCTTTCCAGTCCGTTTGTACCGCCATTGATTCTCCTCGTTACAGCGAGCACGGAATCTTTGTCGGCAAGTTCGTTCAACCCATGAGTCTCCCAAAACCACATCGCAGACTTGACTGCTCCGAGAGGCTTCTCCAACAGCTCTGGGTGCGTTATGATATCGCCCTTGCAACGTGGACTGTTCTGGTATGCCATATAATTTGCTCGTCCTGTAATCTGAATAAGTCCACGACCACGATACTTGTAGCCATCACCCGGCTTCAGGTTTCCGAGCATCTTTTTCAGCTTACCTGTATCGTACTTTTCAAAGTAGCTTGGACTGCCTATCTCTTTCACGTTCCTCAACTCATTGCTTTCGTGTGCTATCTGAGCAAGGAAGTGTGCCATACGCAAAGGTGTGTCTATCTTGAACACCTCCTTATATCCGTTTATATAAGGAAGATATAGAGCTACTACATCTTTAGCGTTTGGCATTATCTCCAATATCTGTTCTTTCGTTATCTCCATATGTTGTTTTCTTATAGTCTTGATACTTTCTAAACATCGGCACTTTGTCTACAAATTTGAATGTAAGCACATAATGCACGAAATCCACCAACTGATACCAAGGTGTTCCGGGAACAAGAATGCTCCGCCAGTTCCTTACTATGTTGGTGGTAAAGAGATACATCGCTGCAATGCAGACATAGCGCACACAGAATATCGCCTGATCATCAGAATGCAGGAAATGTCCGCACACGAACAATACTGCTACCGTAGCGAAAAAAAGGAAGCAACACACGAAGAACATCCCTGCCTTTTTCCAAGACCAGTCTTCATGATGAAACCTTGCAGCCAAAAGACCGAACAAGAAATTCACCGAAAACAAGACTACCATACTCGCCATGAAGTCTTTGATAGGGGTCAGCAGTGCCAAGAATCCCCATATGGTGCTTATTATAAATGCCCTTATATCATTCATCCTTATCTCTTTTTCTGCAAAGATAATGGAAGAAATTTCAAAAGTTGTTTTATCCGTTAATATAGCACCATATCTTGTTAGTCGGATGAGGGGCATCCGGGTCTTGGAGATATTCAATAGCCATTGTGGATACCATTTCTTTCTTGCCGGATTCACCAGAAGCGTACTTCTCAAGGAAACGGTTGTTGTCGCTTCTCAGCATATTCATCGTTACTGCAAGGTCGTATATCGTATAATCTGAAATCTCATCCTTGTTTAGGTCGAAGACCTCCTTAACTTCCTCTTCAGTAAAGAAAGGAGCATAGTGCTTGTCTCCATTGTCATCTTCATACCACATCTTCCTGATAGCTTCGTCAGCGAAGTGCCTGTCAAAGTGTCCCTCGCTTACTACACCATAGATGTCACGATATAAGCAGTGCAGTTCTTCCTCTGTAGCATGTCTTGCCACGAACTTACCGATGATCACTGTTATCGCCTTCATCTGTTCGGGAGTTGTCCCCTCCTGATATTTCTGTATCAATTCAACAAAATCCATAGTCTTAGTTTTTTTGTTTGACAAATTTGAATATTTCATCCAGCTTGTTTTCCAAGTTGTCGAGTCTCTCGTTCGTCCGCTGCTGGTCACGAAAAGTTGTGTCAAGTTCAGCCAATAGTTTTCCGCATTCGGAAACGATATGCTTGTGCTCCTCCACTTTGTTCAACACTTCTTCACTGTTGCTCTTCAAAATGTTGATTTCATTGATGACCGCTTCCTTGGTAGCAGCAACAAGCAGAGTCCCGGCATAAGCAGCCTGTTCGGAGTCCGTAACGCTGTAGGTGTTCTGCTTGCCATCCTTGGTCTGTACGGTGATGTTCGTTTCCAACTTCCCTATTGTCGTAGGCTGATAGTTCGGTTGTGCGTTCATCACTTTTGCCTGTTCATACTTCAATGAAGCCCTGTCGAACAGATATATGGGATATCCCGATTTTAATTCCTTGAACATCATAATCCGATAGTTTTAGGTTAAGAAATAAGGAAGGCAGTCATTCACCACCGCCTTCCCCTGTTGGAAAATCACAACGTCTTTTACGTTGTTGCAGTAGTCTTCAATGCTGCAATCAGCTTCTGCTGTGACAGCTCTAACTTTGCATCATTGTACTTCTGCTGCAAGTCTTGATTCCAGTGGCAGTTCATCGTGTCGATGATTCTCTGGGTGTTGCTGTTGCCGTTTGTCTTCAAATCGCACACCATCTGGCTAATCTGGAACCCGAGGTTCGATGCCGCTCTCTCTATACCGGTATTGGTATAGGCGAAGCCTTGCTGCATCTGGTTCACGATGTCCTTCTGCCCTAACTGGCTCTCGTAGCCCATCTTGATGATGTTCTGCTGTGTCTGGCAGCAACAGTCCTTCAACTGCTGAACGATGTTCTGGTCACCGAGATTCACGGCATTGATGACTCTCTCTGCCGAATAGCCCACCTGACCGCCTACCTGTTGGATTGCCGACTGAATGGCGCACACTCCGCTCTGCAACTGGTTGAAGTCACAGTTCAGATTGCTCGCCAACTGCCCAAGAGCAGTGGTGTTGCCCTTGATGGCATCCATCAGAAGGTTGGTGTTGTTCCCGTCCTGCATCTGTGTTGACAGTTGGTTCAGTTTCGACTGGATTTCCGCATCCTGCAATTGTCCGTTGCGGTTGCCGAATCCAAAGCCGTTGCCGCCGAACAGGGCAAGGAAAATAAGATACATCCAGGGAGAGTTGTTCCAACTGTTCATCCCTCCGTTCATCATCGCTGCCATCGCCATAGGGTCGTTGTTCTGCCTGTTGAACATTGATCCCATCATGCCACCCATCATGGCTTCAGGACAACAACTGGTTGTTCTGATTACTTCTTCTGACATAATCTTCAAACTTTAAAATTAAACATATTAACTCACACTTGTAACCGATTACGTCAGCAAAAATAAATGAAAAAAGGTTGGGCAACATCACGTTACTCAACCTGTATATGCAAGTCTCTGTTGGTCATTTGTTTGCGTTGAGCAACATCGCTCTTATACATTGCTCAATGTCCTCACGTTTCCATAGCAGATTCTTCTTTCCTTGAATCTTCTTCCCCTTCGGCAGACCTCCTGCCAATACAATCCTGTCAAATGTGGAGGTGCTCACATTCAGCATCTTTGAGGATTCCACTTTGGTGAGCCACCTCTGTTGCCCTACACTTGCTCCCCTCCGTTCAAGTTCGTAGCTCGACACACCACACCAATAGTTTATGTCCTGCGTTGAGCATTCACCCTTCTGCACCATATCCTTGAATACCTCAAGTGCATCATATAGAAATTTCGCCTTATGTTCCATACTTTTTCCTTATATGTCGTTTTATGCCTTCAAGACGTTTGACGAGCAGTTCGACAAACTCAAACGCATACATCATCATGATGCAGTAAATCAGAATATAGTGGGTATCTATCATTTCGTTCGTGCAGAACCATGAACCATAATACCATCTTTCAACATTAATGAAAAGGAAATACGCAAATGGTATTCTGAATAGGCTGCACCACTTGAAGAAATAACTCGCAGGCAATATCATAAGCGGTACGTATAGGTAGAGTATTGAATAAATCCACGCTATGCAGATTTCGTTGGATTCAGGATATTTCATAACCTCTTGTGTGTTCTTGCTGAACACGTAGAATATATACCAATGCGACAGCATGATTATGACTGGAGCTAATATGACACCCCATTCATAGAACTTCCATACACTTCTGTCAAACAGACTTGGGAAGCCCATTCTTCGCTCACCTTCATCTTTCATAAATTATAGTTTTTTGTTTGTAAAAATTAAGCTGCATACAAAATTAGGAATAAATGTGACAGATTGTTATTTTATCTGCCACATTTTAAAACAATTTAAACTTATTGGACTATTCGTCTTCTTTGTGCTTGATACGTTTCATATTCCCCCTCTTCCATATATCGTCTTTGTTCCGCTTGATCACTCGTCCAAAAACGTCATTCTCATACAAATCAGGATTGTCTTTCCTGCCTTGTGTTTCGGAAGCAATACCGCCATTTGGGTCATTGCCTTGGTTCTGAGGAGTCTGGGTGTTCTCACTCTTCTCCTCAATGCTGATATTTTCTGCCATCATACCTTATTATATTTATAGTGTTATGCTGATAAAGGTGACTGCTGCTCACCCGGTCGTATGCCTTGTCCGCTCATAATCTGTTGCAACATAGCCTGTGCCTTCGGATTGCTCTGCGATGCTTGGCTTATCTGCGCTTGCAGTTCTGGTGATATCTGTTGTGGGACTCCACCCTGCTGCATTTCCTGTTCCTGACTGTCCAGCTCTTGCAGCAGGTCATCAGCAAACGGGAAGTCTCCGACCTTCAGCAACTGTCGCAAAGAGATTGCCTGTTGCTGCCATAGCTGCATAAGGAAATCATTTGCCATCTGACGATAGACTGGAGTTGCAGTGCTCTCCGTAATGCTGATGTCGAACTCCACATCACGTAACTTCTTCGGGTCGTACTCTATTGTCTCTCCTGCCTTTCCTACGATGTTGAATGTGCGCTTTGTATCATAATACTGCTGCATGTTCTTCACGTCCTTGTACGCTCCGTCTATCACGAACTGACTGAATGTTTCCAATATGTCAAGCAGTGACATTGTGGCGTTCTGCGTCTGCTGGGCATACAGAGAACCACTCGTTCCCGACACACCGGGTTTACCCTGCAATGCTCCGTTCACACCGCTTATGTCCTCAAAGAATTTCAATTCGAATTGCAGCAAGTCCTGTATACCGATGTTAACGCAATTGTTAGCGACCTGTGTCGGCATCTGTCCGCTCTTGCTTGGCTTGAAGCGTACCAGACCATTGAATCTCGCCCATTCGTCTGCAAGGTCATCCCACGTCAAATCGTCAGGGCAACAGTCATCCGGGCAAAGAAGGACACCTTTGGCGGATGCTCGCATGATGAAGTCGTACATCGTAATAAGCCTGTTCACATATCGCTGCTGGTCTACTACATCTTCGACAAAGCTATGAATCTCACCATCTATAAACGGATAGAACTTGAACACGTATGGATGCTCACCATGGGCATAGGGAGTCTCGCCTTCACGAAGAATGTCACCGAAGGGAGACAGGTAATAGAAATACCAGTATTCATCCATGAACCATTCTGCCTTGATCAGAGGGATGTCTTCCTTTTCCATTCCTGCGCTCAGACCTCGCTCTATACGGTCATTGTTTTCCGCTTCCACGATGTCGTGATAGTCTTCGATGTCTATCTTGTAATCGTCTCCGTTATTGTAGTCATGGCAGCGATATCTTGGTTTGCTCTCTTTGCGCCACACCTCTATGACTCTGCACAGGGAGGGATTGCTTGGTGACATAAAGTCAACCTTTCTTGGGTCATACTCTCCGAACTGTTGCAAGCTGTCCTCAATCATTTCCCTGTTGCTGGCATTGCGGTATATCTCCTTCAACCGCTTGACATCAGCAGGGGACTTGGCGAACTCCATCAGGATATTACCGATAGTGGTATCGTGAATCTCTCCGATGCAGCGGACATCCCATCCTCTGAAATCCTTCATATTGTTGTCCACGAAGAACTCGTTAGGGTCTACATAGTCAGTCCAACAATCCAGTCGGTTTCGTCTCCATCCATATTTTTTTTTGTGTATTGCAGCACCGCCAATCAGAAACTCCTCCATCGTGCGAGCGTCAATCTCGCTTTCTCGATTCAACTGACGGTTGCACTGAAGGACGATACTCATTGTCTCGCTGTACTTCTGCTCGTCCTTGTCTCTTGAATTACAGGTCGGCTCCTTGCTTTGAGAGCGATACACACCGAGAACATTTTTGACAAGTCTGCGTATAAGGTTGTTCTTCAGAGGCTCACTGCCCTGCTCCCGGATATACTGCGCTTCCGTCATTCTTCTCACTCCACCGCACTTGGAATGCAGCTCTATCATATCACCCCACTGGTCTCCGTAATTGTACCGCTTGTTTCTCAGTCTCCTTTTACGGAAATTCTCCATATTGTTGTAATAACGTTGAGCCTCAAAGAGAACGGAGTATGCACGTTCATACGGCTGGCTATAAGAGTTGAAGGAAGCCTTTACGGTATCAAGGTCATCCTTGTCCATCACCTTGCTCAGTGACAACAGCTTTGTCTTTTCTTTTTTCTTTGCCATATATTATTGCATTTGAGAAGGTTCCACATTCGCTATCCCTGCCAGATTCCTTGCTACCGAAAGTAAGCCTTCGGCAGTGCTGCTGTCTCCGAGGCTGACGCAGACGAGATAGGCAGTCATGTATACTATCGCATCTTTCAATCCCAATGGCAAACCTATCATGCCATTGGATATATCAGGCAGCTTCACGTAGGATAAATCCAATGTCGCATCATTCGTGTTGCTTGTGTAAAGTTCCATATACCTTTCTCCTCCGATATGAACTATCGCTGCGACAGGTCTTTCCACATTTCCACGTAAGCCGAATCTGCATGACTGCAATTTGTATTCGTCATCCTCCTCGCTTATCAGTTTACCCGGTCTGATCCAGTCACTTACTCTTACAGACAGGATGCGTATCAAGTCTGAAGGCAGTTGCACCTTGCCCACATAAGCACCATGGGAACTTTGCCACAGGACTTTCCCATCGGTCAGCATCGCTCCTTCTACCAGTTCGGACGGAGCATCAGTCAGAATCAGTTTTGCTGCATCCACGATTCTGCTCTGGATAAGTTCTCCCTGCGAGAGCGTATCAGAGTCATCAGGTACGAGCGCAGCACTTTCCTGATTGCGGTCAAGGATAACCTTGACTTCTTTCACCAAAGTAGATACAACATAATAGACCATATTACTCCAATCCTTCTAATTCAACACCAAACTCCTTGGCAACGGAAAGCACATCCTCCTTGGTCTTCATCTTTGTCCGGGATACACCGAAGGTATCTGCAAGATAATCCTTGGCATCCGCTATGTCCGTCACACAATAAGTCTTCTTCTCCTCTGCAATCTTCTTTGTTCTTGCAGCAGCTTTCTTCTTGGCTTCGGCTTCAAGTTTCTTTTCATCAACAGTCTCTTCCAACCAGAACTTGTCGTTAAACCAGTAGTGGCTCTCTATCGCCTTTTGTTCTTTTACATCTCTCGTTGAATAGATGCTCGTGCCATGGCTCTGACCATCGAACACAATTCGTTTGTAACCTTCTTCAATCTTTACATTGAAAGCCAAGTCCGTATTTCCCTGATATGTTTTTAACATCACTTTTCCTTATTAAAAAGAGGGATGGGGCAAGTGCCCACACCCCTCGATGATTTATAACTATATGATTGAACTAAACCCGATATCAAGCAGCAGCGAGTCTCATTCTCGCATGAGCCTTCGGATACTTCAGATACAGACAAGCTACCTCCTGGATAACCACTGCATCCGTATTGCGGATACCAGCTGCCTTCAAGTCAAGCACGTTTCTTGCCCAAGGTAGATGAACACGCTTAACGAGGAACTCTGGGTCAAGTACCAAAGCGCAGTCGCTCATTCCCTGCAAGTCGAAGAACTCTGAATGAATCATCAGCAGCTCACCGAAGTCGGTCTCCCAACTCTTGAATTTCAAGTTGAACACCTCAACGGTATCCTTAAGTCTGAACTTCTCAGAGCGAATCTTTGAGAATGCGGTTACGACCTGTGATCCTGCGATTACGACCTTGCGCTTGTTGCCGATACCTGTGCCGACAAAGATGTCTTTGGTGATGTCCACCAATTCATTGTCCCAGATAACGACATCATCCTGCTTGAAGCCTTTCTTCTGGTCTTCCGCTGTAGCCTTGTGACCGACCTCAATGTCCTTGCCAGCCATCCACCAGATACCCTTGGTAAACCACTGCGCAGAGTTGTTCTTTGTCGTATGCTTGATACATGCCATATCACCGAACAGGAATGTACCTTCCATAGCGAGTCGCATATCGTAGATGGAATCCTCTTCCATATCAGAGAAGTTCCAGTCAACTTTCTTTGCTGCAATCTTGTCAAAGGTACTCTGCTCAATCTGAATCATGAAGTTCTGGCAATACTGAATGTCGCTTGTCGGGAGGTTATTGAAGCGACCTGTCTGCACGTCAAGCTCTCCACATGCCTTTGCCATACGGATAAGTACTGTCTTGGCAGGGATGGAAGGTACACCGATAGCCTGCTTCTGATACATATTACCGTTAACGGCGAAGACGATAGGCTGACCGTCAGTATTCTTTCCGCATACGCACAACTCCAAATCAGGAACAGGGACTCCCTTGTTCTTTGCGTCCGTATAAGCTACACCCTTATAGTCGGTAACAGCTTTCACTCCTACAACACGGATGGTATCATCAAGAGTGAACATGTCTGGGTCATCGACTGGAAGTACTACAGAAGAGCCTGTACTTGCATCAGTGGTGGTCTTTACTGTAGTCTTGATAGGACGAGTGCCGATAGAGTAGTATTCCACTACAAAGGAATCCGCCTTCTTCGGTGTCGCATAACGTGAAATCTGGTCAACAGGAGTTGCCATAGGACGGATTTTGGTAATCTTGTCATTAAGGTCATTTGAATAGAAATTCACATCACCTTCTGCCCATTTGGTCTCACGTCCACGTGTTTCCGTAGCGATACCATCATTCTGTCTTGCAGCACCGCCATTGCCATCTTCTCCGGCAGCCTCTGCACCACCAGCCTCCGATGGATGTCCGCTATTGGTAGTTCCTGCATCCGGCAGATTCGCTGCCTCTGCCATCAGCACAGAACCGTTAACTCCAAAAAGCACGGCCAAGACCATGAGGAACATGGACATCAGCCAATTGAATGTTTTTTTCGTTTTCTTCATTATCTGTAAATTTAAAAATTAATAAATCCTTTTATCTGTTGCGTGTTCTCTTTTCTCCTCCTCGTTCCCAGATAGAACCGCCTCTTGCCATACGTCCGAGTGCTCCGAAGTCTGGTTGGTTGTCTCCATTCTGTGACGGTTCGGCTGTAGCGGAATCCAAGTCTGCCACACCATCTCCCTTCTTGCGTAGTTCAAGATTCTTCTGGTGCTTTATGTTCTTTCCACGTACCTCACCTTCATGAGAGGCATTCGCCACATCTTCATCATGACTTGCAGCGAGTCTGAACATATCAAGAGCTTCCTTTGTAAACTTGCCTCTGATGACATCGTTGGCAACAACGAACATCTTGCCGACAAGATCATTGGTGACATCTTCACCGAACTCCTTGTCCATAGCTTCAAAGACCTCATAGCTTTTCTTGATGTTCTCAGCGTACTCGTCATCCAGCTTCTTGCTTTCCGAAACTCGCTTCAGGTAATCAGCCTGTGCCTCACCGATTGCGTCAGCCTGTTCCGGGTCAGTGAGGATGTCCACAAACTCATCACCGAAGTTCCTCACAAGTTCCACGGCAGGATTCTTTCCGCCTTTCATCGCTTGCAGGAAGGCAGCGGAACGTGGGTCGGCAGTCATCATGTCGCTCATCGCCTTTTCATTCGCCTTATAGCCTTCAAGTGCCTTCTGGTCTTCATCGTAATCATCATTGATCGCACCATAGATTGCTTCATCGTCAGCATAGTCCGTATCAGGATGACGTGTTTTCAAACGCTCCAGAGCCAAGTCCCTTTTCGTTTTCTGAGCCTGTTGCATCGCTGCTCCTGCGTTCTGGGTATTGTTTGTATTTTCAGCCATATTTGAATAACATATTATAAATATTGTCCAAAATTAATGCTTTTCAGACTTACATCTTTTTTATCCGTTAATATTCGGTATTCAGATTTGATTTTGTCAGTATATTTTTGTATATTTGCAATGTCTAATATGAAGTTCAAAGGCTCATCTTGCGACTTTACGCAAGAACGTGATGCTGACTTGTTGAGGGCTTACCGTGAAATTATTTCGGAAAGAGACAATTATAGTCTGTCAGAGATAGAGAAAAAGATTCTCCAGTCTCCGAGCAGAAGGTTTTGGGTCTCTGAAGGCAGGGCTTACAGGGTTATATTAGACTTGTTGAAAGGAAAATCCATTGACCATATGATTCCGACAAGGAAGGCTATGTTCCTGGAGATTTTCCGAAGATTCCAAAAATACAGCGAAGAACATCCGTCCCTCACGAAGATGGAGATAATATGGCATATCTGTAATGAGGAAGCACCGAGCTTCTATCTTACACAATATTCGATACATGTCATACTGTGCAGAGTGAGAAAGGAGGAGAAGCAGAGATGCTACGAACGAAGAAAAAAAAGATTGAGGTTTATGTTTGCTTCTTTCTGATTATTGTCCTTTCGTTGCTTGGGCATGAAGGTATGGGACTATACAAAGGATGTGGTATCCTGCAACGTCTTACATATCCTCTATACCATCAGAATATTTTCCATGCCTTAATAAACCTTTGGGCATTGCACCAATGTATGTCTGCCATCCGTTGCAGATGGGACTTGATGGTGTTCTATGTCATTGCTGTCAGTTATCCTTTCGCCAATGACATCCCGATAATCGGGTTAAGTGGGTTCGTATATGCCTATATGGGATATATTGCGCCTTACGTGAAAAAGAAGGTGAAATATAATCTCACCATATTGTTATATATATCTATTGGGCTTGTGTTTCCTTGCATGGCAATTGGAGTCCACATCTATTGTTATGTACTTGGTCTTTTGTGGGGTTATCTAAATGCACCATTATGCCAAGACAGATAACGAAAGACAAGCACACCGAATTGATTCTCAAAGAGAACGAGAAGAGAATCAAGGCTATCTCCACGGAATTCAACCCGGTTGTCGGTACTGGTTGTGGAGACAGGAGATTCCATCTCCATCTGGACGGATTCCCGATAGAAGACCAGTACTTGCCGATCGAACTGAAAAGCAATCCCTTCATCAAGCAGCTCGCTGAAGCAGGAAGTGTTGATGCATACCTTGATATATTGTATGATGAGTGCGACAGGGAGGCTGAGAGAAATGGTGAGCCTCCTATAGAGCGGAACTATGAATCGGACAGCGAACAGATAGTAGAGCAGTTCATACGGCTTCGTATGAAGTTTGATCCCTTCTTCTTCTTTGCGGTTTTCATCTACATCAAACCGAAAGGAGGAGGACTGCCATTCCGCTTTGTCCTCAGAAGACCTCAGAGAAGACTGCTCCGTTGGTTGGAGGAAAGGAGGAAGAAAGGGAAGCCGATTCGTCTCATACTCCTTAAGGCGAGACAATGGGGAGGCTCGACAGTAATACAGATGTATATGTTGTGGCTGCAACTGATGTGGATGAAAGGTCTCAACTCCCTCATTGTCGCACAGGTAAAGGATACTGCTGAGACCATACGTGGTATGTTCGATGAAGCCTTGAAGAGTTTCCCGACAAAGTTCCTGCATGAAATGGGCGAGGCATATTCCGACAACGAGCCTAAGTTTGTCGGAGTCGGAACATCCGGCAATGTCAAGAAAGTTCCACAACGTTTCTGCAAGATTAAGGTCGGTTCAATGGAGCGACCGCTTTCTGCCAACGGTGAGGATTACAACTTGGTACACCTGTCTGAGGTCGGACTGTGGAAAAAGACCGATGGCAAGTCTCCTGAAGAGGTCATTCAGAATGCGACCAATGGTATCCTGTATCGTGCGATGACGATGATTGCCATTGAGTCCACTGCCAACGGAACAGGAAATTTCTTCCATCGGGAATGGCTCGCTGCCAAGGATGGCAAATCCCAGTTCGAACCGTTCTTCGTCCCTTGGTTTGAGATATATGATATGTACCACCTTGACTTTGCCACAAGGAAGGAAAAGGAGCAGTTCGCAAAATGGTTGTATGAAAACAGGAACAACAGCAATGCGATGTCTGACCGTGAAGAACCGGGTACGTACCTTTGGAAGCTGTGGACGCTTGGAGCACCGCTTGAAGCCATCAACTGGTATATCGCAGAGCGCAGGAAATTCACCGACCATGCGGATATGGCAGCCGGATATCCTACCGATGACATCGAAGCGTTCAAGCATTCAGGTGCAAGAGTGTTTGCTGAAGACAAGGTTGACAAGTTCAAGAAGGGATGCAGGGCTCCCAAGTTCATCGGTGATGTATATGGCGATGGCTACAAGGGCAGGAAATGTATGCAGAACGTCAGGTTCTGTCAAGACAAGCAGGGGGAGTTGTGGATATGGAATCACCCGGAATACTTTGATGACTGCAAGGTGACGAACCGCTATCTGGTTGTCGTTGATATCGGTGGTCGAAGCAAAGGAGCGGACTGGTCTGTCATCGTTGTCTTCGACAGGTATTGGATGATGGAAGGTGGTAAGCCATATGTCGTTGCACAATGGTATGGTCATATTGATATGGACTTGCTGGCATGGAAGGCTGCTCAGATAGCCAAGTACTACGACAATGCTCTTCTTGTCATAGAGTCCAACACGCTTGAGACCAAGGACAAGGAACGTATCCTTGAAGGTGGTGATCAGTCAGAATTCATTCTGAATCAGATAAAGGATGTATACGACAACCTCTATGCTCGCAAACAGAGCGAGTCTGACATCAAGAACAAAGTCCCTGTCAAATACGGCTTCCACACGAATGTTGCAACGAAGCCGATGGTCATATCGGTTCTGGTTCAGGTCATACGTGAGCAGCTGTATGTGGAGCGTGACGAGAGATGCCTGTTTGAATATCTGACTTACGAAAAGAACGGCACTGTCTATGAAGCTGCTGACGGAAAGCACGATGATTTGCTGATGACGAGAGCTATAGGTCTGCACATCTGCTTCAACGAAATGGAGATGCCGAGAATGATAACACTGGAGACGAGACAATTGACAAAACGAGTATCTGTTTCGGCAGCTACTATAGGATAAGTACAACTTAAATTCAACGATTATGAAACTGAGAAAAATTATCAAGCGCATCAAGTGCGAGTTGATGTACCGCAAAGCTAAGGCTGCGGCACTGAAGGCATCATCCAAGGATGGTGACATCTATTACGTTCTGCCGATGCAGAGCGGAAAACTGATGGTCATTAACAGAAGTCAGTATCTTGCATATCGCAAGGTCGGACTGACTCCGAAAGACGCTAAACCTAAAGACCTGTTCCACGATTGCGTGTACCACACCAATGCGAAGAGCAGGAAGGCACAGCGGAACAGGAAGAGAAAATTCCTGAGATGGAAGGGACTTGAATAATATTGGTTTCGGTTATTAACGGATAAAAGATAGGGGATTGTTTTTTCTCCTATCTTTGCCGAAAAAGAACATCACATGATATATCGGATTGTAAAAGGAAATAGCTTTAGGTTGCATATCTTGGTAAGCAAACTTGAAATTGCCAAGAACAGTAACTCTATTGTTGATTACGATATGAATAAAGCTTCCGGCATCAAAGTTGAACTTATTGGAGGATTTTGCGAAAAGATCAACCTAAGATGTAAAGTGTCGGAAGATGCAAACAATGAGTTGATATGTGACTTCCCAGACAATATTGAAATCGGCCGCTATGCAATAAAGGTATCATGGAAGGCTGACGGAGTGTTATTGTCAAGTTGCGAAAGCAATATGTTCGCAATAGTGCCATTCAACAGACAGTCGAAGATTCCGCTTGGCATTATTGACGGTGAGCCTTGCGGTTTGTACAATCTGAAGTATTATATCACCACTGACGGCTCTGGCAATTCTGACGATTATACATTCTGGTACGGCAGTTCTTCGGCATCGGATGTTGCAGGAATCAGACTTGATGAGTTGACATCTGAAAAGACCTTCGCTACAGGTCGCAGCTTTACTATAACGACAACAGATGAGAAATGCCGGGTATGGTTCGTTTGTACAGAGCCTATCACCATCATGCAGGCAGGGCTTCCTACATCTTTCAATACAGCACAGTCTGACGGTCTGTATTATTACTGGAGTGATGAACTTGTTGCAGGAGATGACAACATATATACTATAGGAGGGAATTGATATGGCAGGAGAATTGAAATACGGCAACACACTGGTCAGTTCAAGGAAAGACATGACTCTGACCCTTGCTAAATTCGTCAAGGGACTCGATGGCAAAAGCGTTGAAGAGAACCTTAATGAGATTAAAGACGTATTGGGCAATATCCAGGGAGGAGACCATTCGAGTGCCTATGATGATGACTTTCTGTTTGTAAAGGACTTTGCACTTATGCAATCTGTTGAGGGTTTGACAGGTCAGGAACGGTATGACCGTATAATGCTTCTTCTCAATGTTTGGCTCGCTGCCATTACCTTCGACCAGAATAAGGACACTAAATTCATAGGTCGATGCAAATTAAGATGCGATGGTGTGAATATAGAATGTTACAACTATGTCTGTGATTGGGAGAATCATATCGGAGTCCAGCAGTTGATGGGTGCTGTCAGCATCGGCACCGACAATAATGTAAGAACCGATACGGAATACAATATCCTTTTCCGTGTGCATAGGGCAGATGGATGGGGTGAATGGACATCATTCAGTTACAGCCAATGTGCCAACACCCCGATAACGAATACTGAAATCGACAACTTATTTTAAATAAAGTATGGAAGAAAGAAAATATTTAAATGACACAGGACTTGAGCACCTGGTAATCAAGGTTAAGTCTGCTCTATCAGAAAAGCAGGCAAAGGGAGACTATGCACAGTTGGTGAACGGCAAGATTCCTTCAGGAATGCTACCAGCCTATGTGGATGACGTGGTGGAGTTTAGTATGCCCGACAAGGGACTGAAAATAATGCAAAACTCTATCGGCAGCTGGACGAAGGTTATCTATGATTCCAACACCAAGAGATTCTATGCTACCCAAGGTGCAGAGGTGGAGGACAGTTCTGCTCTTACACCAGAAGGAGTTGCAAAACCGAAACTTTTGGTGGTCTACGACAACTGGTCTGAGAGAGAGAATTATCAAGAACTAACGACCAACGTGCCTTATTCTGATAAAATCTACATTGACGCTGAAGGCAACAAATCCTACAGATGGAGCGGCAGTAAACTTGGGGAAATATCATCTTCGGTAAGTCTTGGAGAGACAGCAAGCACGGCTTATCCCGGCAACAAGGGAGCAGCCAATGCAGAGAAGATTGAGGGTATTCTTAAAGGAGACCTTCCATTGGCATCACTGAGCATTACCCCAAGCTGGAAGGCATACACACAGACAGGCGAGGCTCTCACTTTCCCTTCAACAGCAAACCTTTCCACCATTTATGGTTATAAGGTGACATTTGCAGGAAAGTATAAGTGGACAAAGGATGATGCCCATAAGGCACCTACAGCAGTTGGTGGTGGAGATTGGTCAGCCAAGGCATTGCCTGCAAGTGGAGAATTTTCAGAGGAAATTACAGTAGCGGACATCACTTCTGACAGAACCTTCACTGCAAAGGTATCAGCAAAGAAGCAGGGACTTGTGCTTGCAAATGGCATTATCCGTCAGGCAGACAGTACAGATCTTGACTATTCTTCTGCATCAGCAAGGGTACATTTCCAGTATAAGTGTGTTGCAGCATCAGTAACAGAGGCTGCTCCATCAGCAAGTACCTTGACAAGTCTTCTGACATCTACAGTTGGTCCTACAGGAGTAAGCAAGAAGTATGAACTTCGTGATGGCAAGTCAAAGACTGCTACAGGTGTTACAACAAATAGCACAAGCTATTATATGTATGCCTATCCGTCAGTGCTTGGCAACCTCAGCAAGATTGTGATGAATGATGCAACTCCACTGCTTGACGGAGGCTTCAATCTCACAAAGGTCACTGTGACAGACCCAGAGACCAAGAAAGAGTTGGAATATAATGTTTATACAAGTGTGCAGCGTGGTGCTTTCACGAATGCTAAACTTGAAATGGCTTAAACAGGAGGATTGAAAATGACAGTAAGAAAAGGTTTAGGACAGGCGAATATTCTTCGCACTAACAATAATACTTCAACAGGCTATGGTATTGTCTATGCAGATGAGGTGAGTGGTCACAGGACAGTAGCCAATCTCACTGCACTATATGCTCTGAATGACTGGCAGTTGTCTGCAAGTGGAGATAATACTGGCAGTGATGCAATAGGTCAGCTATGGTATGTGGTGGATGCTGATGGCAAGGGTAATGGTGCCCTCTATCAGTTGAAGGACTGGAGTAAAAGAAAAGAAGCAGCAGGCTGGAGTGAGTTCAAGGGTACAGGTGGTGAAGTGGACCTTTCAGGTTATGCGACAACATCAGCCTTGAATGATGCTGTTTCAGGCATTGACACCAAGCTTGCACAGAAGGTAGACACTACAGTTGCAGAGACTACTTATGTGAAGAATTCAGACTTGGCTTCATTGTCAAATGAGGAGATTGACACATTGTGGAATGCATAAATACAAGTAATAACTTTTAATTAAAATATTTCATATTATTATGGCAGAAAGAAAATACATTACAGACGAGAACCTTAAAAGATTTGGTTCAAACGTTAAGAAAGCTATCAAGGATTCAGAGAGTACTCTTGGGGGTAAAATCACAACTGCACAGAATAAAGCAGACAATGCAGCAACAGCGGCAGCAGGAGCACTTGATGTGGCAAAGAATAAGATTGCAAAGGGTGCTCTTGCAACAATCAATGGTCAGTCACTTGAGAATGGTGGCAACATTGAACTTGACTTCACTGTAGCAGAACTTGTCACTGAGCTTCCTGTAATATCAGCAGCTTCAAAGAGCAAGATTTACCTGTTGGCGTCTAAGGAAAGTGAAAACCAGAATACTTACGCTGAGTATATCAAGGTAACGGTAAGTGGTACTGACAAATGGGAGAAACTTGGTGAGTATAAGGCAGAGATGGACCTTACTCCTTATGCCAAGGCTGCAGACCTTAAAGCCCATACAGGCAACAAGAAAAATCCTCATGAAGTAACCAAGACACAGGTAGGTCTTGGCAATGTGGACAACACAAGTGATAGCACTAAGGCTAACACAGCAGGTAACCCTATCCATGATGCCATTGCAAAGAAAGTGAATGCAGATGCAGTAGCTACAGTTTCAACCCTTGGTCTTATCAAGGCTGGTACTACATCTGGCAAGACTTATGGAGTAAATGTAGCTGCTACAGGTGCAGCAACAGTAAGTGTTCCTTGGACAGATCAGAATGTTTATCAGGCAATATTGCCAACGTCAGATGCCAATGCTTATCCTATCCTTGGTTCTGCCGAGAAGAGTCTTACTGATGGAAAGGCAGCTCAGAGTGTTTACCTCAAAGGTTTGACTTTCACTCCAAAGGGCAGTGTGCTGAGTGTTGGTACAGGTGAGATGGTGGCTGCTAAATTTACTGGTGCTCTTGAGGGCAATGCCAAGACTGCCACTTCAGCAACAAGTGCAACAAAGGCAACTCAGGATGGTAATGGCAACAACATTGTGAATACCTATCAGACAAAGGCTGGCTTCACTGCTTTCAAGAATGAATTTACAGATTTGTCAGATACAGACATTGACAACCTGTGGGCTACTGCTACTGCACTTTCCTAAGTAAGGGAGGTTACTGAGTTTACGTTTTAATTCAACAATGGGAAGGAGTGTCGGATAACTGACTTCCTTCCCTTTTTAACTTTAAATGAAGAGACTATGGCTGATATAATAAAAATTACCAATTCTTTACTTAAGAGAATATTCAGTAATATAAAGAGGGAACTCAACAAGAAGGCAAATACAGATGAAGTTGTCCTCATTGACTATATAGGACAACCAGACTGGGTGGCTTCTCTTGATGATAGTGGCAGAGTACCAAGAGAGAATCTTCCTGTAATGGGAGCCATACAGGAGTTTAGGATGGGAGTAGCAAGTACTCTGAATAACAGCTCTACCACTGGATGGGACTATATTGTCTTTGACACTTCAAGGCAGAAGTTTGTAGCATATAAAGCAGGAGCATATTATTCCAATTGGTCAGACAGTGCAGACTATGTGGATAAATCTACCCTCAAACCACGTAAAGACAGACTGTTTGTAAGCAATACAAACGGTAAGTTCTACAGATATGATGGTTCAAGTCTTGTGGAATGTTGCATGCCTATTACTTACTCTCCTTGGGTAAAGCAAACTAAGATTAAGAATAATAGTTCAACACATACCTTTGGCGGTAAAGTAGTGGATTCTACAGGTATTGGCAGTGATGGAGTTGTTATGGAGGTATATAAGGGAGAAACTGTAGGTGACTTGACTAAATGGAGAATGAGAATATATAACTTTGTAGATACACCATTGAAAATAGGCAGAATACCAAAAACTGGTTCTACAGATGATTCCTATTATATGCAATCCTATAGACCTGTGGCAGATAAAATGAATATGGTAGAGTTTTGGGCCGAAAGTTCAGATATTAAGATAACAGTAAAGAAGCTGTAAAAGATATGAGAAAAACCATACGCTTATAAAGAATTGTTTAAAAACCCCTTATCAGCATGAGTGTTGGTAAGGGTATTATAACAAGAGGGAGCCCATTGTGTAGTTGTCGCACGATGGGCTTTGTTGAAGGGTAACATATATCCGAGTTGCATAAAAAGAACGTAACATAGGGCATAACTTTTTGTTTCCGTGTGGATGATTGTCGAACTTTGCATCAAGTCCAATAGTGGGCGAAACGACACAAACACATTTTTTATTATGGAAGCAGAGAAGATTATATGTTGTGACGGAGCGAGGAACAATGACGCTCTGGCATGGGCTGCGATGGCAAACAAGGGGAACGATCCTATGGCGATGGCGGCAATGATGAACGGAGGGATGAACAACCAGTGGAACAACCCTTTCGTTTATCTTGTATGGATGATGGTTGCCCGTAAGATGTGGGGCGACGACGGAAGTAAAGTTCAAGATGCTGAAATCCAAGGTCAGCTAAACGCTATCCGTTCCCAGATGGCAGACAACCAAAATTCAAATCTTTTGATGGATGCCATTAAGGGTAACAACAATGCGATTGACCGCCTGGCAGGTAACTTGAATTGCGATTTCAACACTCTCAATTCTGCAATATGCGATGTCCGTGGTGGCATTGACCGTCTTAGCGGTCAGGTGGGCTATTCGGCAGAGAGAGTCATCAATGCCGTGAACCTCGGTGACATGAACATCGTTCAGCAGTTGAAGGACTGCTGCTGCCAGACACAGCAGAACATCATCAAGATGGGTTACGACAACCAACTCGGACAGAAGGACATCGTGAACGGAATGCAGCAGGGTTTCAGCTACACGAACACGGGACTGGAGAGAGGTTTCTCGAATGTAGGATTCCAGATGAGCCAGATGGCGTGTGACTTGAAGACAAACGCCAACAGCAACACGCAGCGCATCATCGACACGCTGAACGGACACTGGCAGGAGGACTTGCAGCTCCGCTTGAACAGGGCAGAGCTTGAACTGTCGCAGCAGAGACAGAATGCCACCTTGATTGCGGCATTGGGAACCAAGACCACTACAGCGACCACATGAACCAAGGAGGAGCCTGCGCCTACGGAGAAGAAGTCCGTGCGGAGACTCTTCCGTTTAGGAAAGAAAAGGAAATAAAGCGTTCTTTGACTTGTTGGAATACCGTTTTTAATTTTGCAGTATCATTATTTTGTTGTATCTTTGCAATGTTTTAAAATTTATATGATATGGCGAAGACTAAAAAAATTACAGTGCAAAATACAGAAGTGTCTGTGTTGTTGAATGGTAATGAAAATGATTTTATCTGTTTAACAGATATGGCCCGTTTTAAAGATAATGACCCATTCTCTGTTATAGGACATTGGCTAAGAAACAGAAATACAATAGAGTATCTTGGTGTCTGGGAGATGTTACATAACCCTAATTTTAAACCTACCGAATTCGATAGGTTTAGAAATGAAGCTGGTTTAAACTCATTTACATTGTCCCCAAAAAAGTGGACAGATGCGACAAATGCAATTGGTATAATTTCAAAAGCGGGAAGATATGGCGGAACATTTGCGCATAAAGATATTGCCTTTAACTTTGGCATGTGGCTTAGCCCGTCATTTCAATTGTACATAGTAAAGGAATATCAACGTTTGAAAGAAGAAGAAAACAATCCTCTTCTTGGTAAATGGAATGTTCACCGCATTCTCACAAAGGCTAATTATACATTGCAAACAGACGCGATTAAATCCGTTATACCTCAATACAATTTATCCAAGTACAAAGAAAGAATAGCGTATGCTTCGGAGGCAGACATGTTAAATATTATCATCTTTGGTTGCACCGCAAAAGATTGGGAACAGGCCAATCCTGAATTGGCAAAGAAAGGTTATAATCTGAGAGACACCGCTACAATCAATCAGCTTGTAGTTCTTTCCAATATTGAAGCTCGAAACTCTGAATTGCTCAAACAATACGGTTTGGAACAAAAAGAAAGAATGCGTATTTTACACCAGATAGCAAAGGAACAGTTGACGGTTCTTAACACAAATAATGTAGAACAAAAATTCAGAAAGTTACTTGGAAACAATACAGAACAATTAGAGTAGGCTATATCATAGCAATTTTAAAACAATAGGGCGAAAGTCCACTTCAAGCGGTATTCCACAAGTCGGGATGCCGCTTTTATTGTATAACCAAAAAGACAGAGATTATGACATTCAAGGACATTTCATAGCCTATGATTATAGAGACCGCCTGTTGTATCTGATGAATACAATCTCCAAATACTGCTATGCCTACTCCATGACGGAAGGAACGTTCTCACTGAAAGACAGACTGTCTTGTGTAAGGACCATTAACAGTTATCCGGACACATTGCTACAGAACAAAACAGGAGAGGTGTATAGTCTGCTTGGCAGACCCAATATAAATGATGATACAAACACTTATGGATGCAGCTTGTCTTCACGTCCCATGAAATTGGAAAACTCGGTTGCGTTGAAAACCCTGAACAGGGTGAAAGTCATTTTTGATCAGCAAAGTACAACGACCAAGATAAGACTTGCGATATACGGAAGCAACGACTGTATTACTTGGCAAAGAGTGACTTCCTTGAGAGGAAGAGGATTCAAATATTGGAAGTTTAACATAAATCTGTCAGGACTGAAAGCGTCGGATTCCTTTTCGGGAGCGCTGATAGAGACACAGGAAAGATATACCGGAAAAATAAGATAAACGAAATGTTGAATTTAAGAATTGAAAAGATATGACAAAGAGAAGGATAGCGGAAGGAGGTGCTGAATGACAGAAGGACTGGCGAGAGGAGGAGTGTTTCTGCTGATAACAAGCGGAACATTCACAAAGGAAGCACTTGGGGTATTGTATGACCTGAGATGGATGCTGATACTGATAGCGGTGCTGATAATAGCAGATTTCTGGTACGGGCTTAGTGAAAGCCTACAGAAAAAGGAGCATTTCAGATTCTCGAGGGCAGGAAGAAGAACCTGCAACAAGTTTATGGACTACATCGGCTACCTGCTATTGGGAACGTTCTTCGGACTCGGCATCTTCGAGCCGCTGGGCATCGCAAACCACGTCACTACGGCGGCAATAGGCTTAGGCTTCGGGTGTATCTGGGAAGTTGACAGCATCGTGGGGCATATCTGCGCCCTGCATGGGGTTACAAACAAACTGAGTATAAAGAAATTCATCATCTGCCTCATAAGGAAGCGCAACAAGAATTTGGGCGACGCGATCGAGGAGGCACTTGAGGAAGACAAAAACCAGAATTGATATGAGAAAGATTGAAAGGATATTCGTACATTGTACGGCAAGCAACCAGAATTGGGGAGTGAAGGAACTTTGGGCTGAATTTAAAGCCAAAGGATGGAAGCAGCCCGGCTATCATTATGTAGTGACAAGAGACGGAGCAGTTAATCAGATGCTCGCCGTGGAGGAGGTGAGCAATGGTGTGAAAGGTTTTAACGCAACTTCCATAAACGTTGCTTATGTGGGAGGAATTGAGAGACCGAATAAGCGAGCTATACCTGTAGACAACAGGACTCCTGCTCAGAAGGCTACCCTGCGTAAACTATTAGGAATATTAAAACGCAAATATCCCGATGCAAAGATAATGGGACACCGCAGCATCTGGGGAGAGGACAATCCCAAGAACTGGCAAAAGAGCTGTCCTTGCTTTAATGCGGTTGAGGAATACAGTGACCTGTAACACTTAAAAAGCGAGATAGATTCATTTCTACCTCGCCTTTTTTTATTCTGCTATTTCCTGTTGTTCATCATTGTCTTGTTCGCCTTTTCAAGGACATCAAGAATCCGCTTCCTCATTTCCCGGATATCCTTCATTCCGTCTGCGTCATAGGAATCCTGTCCGTCTGAAAGGAATCCCTTCTTGATGGTGGATATCATAGACTTGTCATAGGCTATCTCCTCTATTGCGTCAATGGCTGCTTTGTTGGCTTTGTAGTAGGCATCGCCCTTTTCACTTGAGATTCCGTCAATAGCCTCATAGCGTATCTTGTAACTGTTCAGCTTCTCATAAAGCTGCTTCATCTTCATATCCTCAAAGTCATCCTTCGGAGTAGCATGGGACTTGTAGACATCATCGGCAGTGATCTTGTGCGGTCTGTATTCCACACCTGTCTCCTGTGCCTTTTCTTTCTTGCGGTCTTCCTCATACTTCTTGACCTTCTTGTCATCTTCCTTATATTGTCTGTATTCGTCAGAACCGAAGAATATGTCAAGTGTAGAGTAGTCACCGTCAACCTTTGCCTTTTGCTTCAGCTTGCTCAGAGTATTGGCTGCTCTGTCATGTCTCTCCTTCATATCCCAGAACTCCTCTCCCTGCTTCTTGCTTACAGGTCTGTCATCGGGATTTGAAACGAACTTGCTTGCCAAAGGTATGTCCGCCATCTTGATGTCATCTCCGTTCAATGCTTTCGTTGCTACACCGAGAATCTGGCTTCCCATAGTGTATGCGCCACCAAGATATGATGAAAGCACATGGTCAACGACCGCAGGATTGTTCAAGTTGAATCTTGGATCACCGAATCGGTCAATCGCATTCTGCTCGACATCCGGGTATTTGTTGTCAATACTGTTCACCATCTTTGATATGCGCACCAACCAGTCAGGAGTGCCGACATAAGCCTTGGTGAAGTTCGGGTCGTACTTGTTATATTCGGAATTCCTGAAGATGGGTTTACCTGTAAAGTCTACATTATCCCCTAATTCAAAGATTGGACGGAATACATTAGGCATTAAGGCGATTAAAACATCACCATCATAACCTGTCGGGTCAAGTGGCAGCATATCCACTATCTGCCCTGCCAAGTCCCAAGCATAATCACTCCAGCTCTCTTCTGCTTTCTCTCCTCCCCACAACTTTGAGGCTATCATATCACCGACACCATAGAAGCCACGGAACTCCTGTGCGAGAGGGATTATGACAAACTCATTAGTGAACGGAATCCACATTATGAAGTTGTTCCGCCTGTCCCATTTCGTGAACTGCCAATACTTGTCCTTGTCATCATCACCACCGAAGAAACTCATCAGCAAGTTGTTCAGCATCGGTGCCAAGAGACCTGTTGCCAACCACCCGGTAGTCACTGCCGTGAACTTGAACCGATGATGCTTTGCCAATGCTCCAAGAGTCTGCAATGACTGTATGGCTGGGTTGATGAAGAGATACAGGTTGCGTATGTTCTGCATCCAATGTTCGCCTGTTCCCTTGCGGTTGAAGTTCAGAGTCACATCCTTGGCATTGTTGACTGCCTCCTCTATGCTCCTGCCATATTGGATTGATGTCATATAGACCATGAATCGGTTGCTGTCCTCGATTGCCCTGTTCAGGGTTTCGATGCTGTCCATGATGATATGTCCTACCTTCTTCGGATTTGCAGCCATTCGGTTCAAGTCCTTCAGGTCTTTTCTGAATTTCTTCTTCAAGTCCTCAACATCAACTGATGTTACGAATCCTGTCTCACCACCGTTCATCATGAAGTCGTAGAACATCTTCTCTACCTCACTTGCACTGCCATTGCGTACCTTCTCTCTCAGAGTGCCGTTCTGGTAACTCAATACCATCGGGAATGTGTTCCAGTGTCTGAGCATATTTCGTCTCAGCAGATAGTTGTATCTCGCATCTTCACGGATTGCGGTTGAAGCAAGTGTCATCGTGAGGTCTCGCATATAGTTGGACGGAATGAACAACGGAGACATGGATGTATAGGCAGCAGCCATATATCTGCCTGTCCTTGCTATTACCTTAGCCGACAGACTACTCTCAAGTCCTTCTCTTACCTTTCTTGCCCTTGTGTTGTTCACAGCCTGGGCAAGTTGTGGGTCTCCGTTCACATATATCACGTATTCCTCGCCTCCCTTCATCACTCTCACTTCATGCTCACGCTCCTCACCGTTGGTTTGCGGATAGCTTATCTCCAGATGTTCACGTTTCTGTGTCGCTTCTCCGTTCTGCTTCATCTGCTCCATCTTCTGCTCAAAAGCCTCAAGAGCCAACTCCACCTGTCTGCTGGTCATACCTTCAGTAATCTGGGGGGATGCTGGTATCCATTCCTCGTTGCCCTGTGCATCCTTGGTCTTGATATACCATGCCTTGCTCACGTGGAGCAGTGATGTGCGATGGTTCTGTGCAAGCAGGAGCAGATGCTGCTTCACCCAGTTCCTGTTGTTCATCAGGATTGCACTCTCTGCCATATTCTCTATGTATGCGATAGGATCATCGGCAAGGGACTTACGGCCTTTGGCTTCCTTTACCACTTGACTGAATGCTCCCTTGCCACCACCGACATAGTTCCACACTTGGTCTGCATTGGTATCACCCCAACCACGGAGAGGGATATAGTTCCTGTACATACCGCTGACGAAATTGAAATTGTCTTCCGTCATCATCCCGGCATTGTAACTGTCTCGCAGAATCTTCTTCGTTGCGTCATTCGTCGCATACCACAGCTCATCAGTGAAGTATGGATTGGCATCTTCCACATCCTTCACCAAGTCTGCTGCTGCACCTTCATAGTCATCTGCATCAAACAGGGCTGACAGACCTGAGTAGTCCATTGTCTTGCCGTTCTCGTCAAAGCGGAACTTGAAATAACTTGGAGCATACTTCGTTCGGATATTGCCATCTCTCTGCTTCCAGGTAGCAAAGTCTATCCTTCCTGCCTCAAAGTCTGCATCATTGTTGAGTCTGTCCATATCTGACTTGTAGTTGTTGTAGGCATCCATACGCTCCTCGTTCGTCTCAAAGTCTTCGTCAAGGGCATACTTGAAAGCGATATGGGCATTGCGCTCCAGTCCGTGCTTTGCTATCATATATACCTTCACATTGTCATAGCTCTTGCCGAGTCTCAGCATCAGTTCGTTGTATGCCTTGCGCAGAGGTTGCAGGAACTCGTCATTGTATTCCTCAAACTCGTTCTTTGCCTTGCCATGGCTTCTGTTCTCTGCCGTATATGCGTCTTCAGCAGGATTCAGTTTGTCAACACCATGTTCTTTCATGATGGCTTCCTGTGCCTTGCGGATAGCGAGCATTGAGTCCTGTACCACGATGCGAGTCAGCACTGCCTTGCGCTGCATCTCAAGGTTGAACTGTCCCTGTGCAGTGTCGGAAGTGAGCAGATGGTCTTCATATGTCGGTGCCGTTGCCCACAGAGCTGCCTGTTTGCGATATTCCTTCACTCTTTTGAGGAAGTCCGCTGCACTTTCGTTCGGCTCTCTGACAGGCAGTTGCGGTCTCTCTGCGTCCTTCGGAAGGTTGTTGTCCTTCTTCCACTGATTCAGTTCATCCCGGTATCGGTCTACACGGAGGGAATATTTTTCCTCTTCATTCACATCTTTCAGTGATGCCCTCTCCTCCACCGCAGGGTGCAACACATCACGTACAAGAGGAGCGATGACATTCTCCGTCAACTGGGTTGGTATGCCGTTGCCGATGATTGTGTGACTCAATGCTTCTGAGGCTGGCATCTGGTAATCGTCACTCACTCCGCTGACTCTCGCCAATACCCTGCCCATCGCACGGTATACCTTTCCGTCCGGCATCACAATCACATCACCACTCTTGGTGCGCAATGTAGGCAACAGCTCGTCAGCGAAGGCATGCGGAACAGTACCGTTGGCATATCCGCTACCCATCACGTACAATGGTTTGTCTATATGCCTCCAGTCTATACCATCCGCCTTGAGTCTCTCGTCCATCCAAGAAGCCACACCATTCTTCTTCTCCGTCAGTGTCGGAATGATGTCTTCAACCGCCTCATACCATCCGCTCTTGCGTTCCTGCTTCTGAGGCTTTGCAGGAAGTTCTCCGTCACGTACTGCTCTCACGATGAGACGCTCCCTGTTGGTGTAGCCGCCGTAGTCAGCAGCATTGTATACGTTCGCATCCCACTTGTACCCTGCTTCGTCAAGGGCATCGGTGATGGTCTTCATAGCCTCAGAGTCCTTGTAGCCTTTCACATTCTCTATCGTCACGACCTTCGGTCTTACCTTGCTGATGAATTCAGCAGTACTTGCAGCAGTTTCCTTGTCAAGTTCCAGTTCTTCGTGATTGTTCTTCGCCAGAGAGTAGTTCTTGCAGACTGGGGATGCATGGAAATACTCCACATCTCCATCTATCTTGTCTACAAGTTCCTTCGGGTCTACATCACGCACATCGGCAGTCACGATATGGTTGCCGAAATTGTTACGGTACACACCGCTTATCTTCTCATCGTACTCTACTGCAATGACAGGATCAACGATTCCCTTCAGACCTTCCTCAACGAGACCACCACCACTGAAATATGTTCCGCCCTTGATGAGGGAACCACCTATCTTCTTCAGCGAGAACTTGGGGTCTTCTCCGTTCATCTCTGCCTTGCGGTCTTCAGCGATGGCCCTTGCGATGTTTATCGTCTTCTTGTTAGCCTGTCTCCAACCTTCGGGCATTGCATCAACCGCATTGGTGATGGCATTGTCCACCTCGTCAGAGGTCTTCATCTCCTTCAGTCTTTCGGACAGCTCTGACAGACTTTCCACCTTGCCTTCAGCGATGCCTTTAAGGGACATCTTATCTGCCTCAATGGAATCCTGATATGGCATTCTTTCACCATCTACTTTTGCGTACTGTCCCTCATCCGTGTTAATCCAGGCTACATCAGTCAACGGCACAGTCTTTTCATACACATTGCCTCCTCCTGCGTAGTCGGATGCTTGCATATAGGACGGAGTGACAAACACACCATTCTTGATTGGCTTGCTGCTGTATATGGTTATCTCACCAGTTTCAAGAGCATTCTGTAACATGTCGTTCGTAATGTCTGGATAAGCAGACCATTCTTCATCGCCATATTTCTCTGCTTCACTGCGAGCTTCCCCAACCGACTCTTCCAAGGTTTTTATATCTTCAACCTTTCTGATGCCTGTATGGTAATCATCCAACATCGGATTGGTCTTCAATATAATATCCATCTGGGCTTGCTTTCTGTCTTTATTCTTCAATGAATACCTTATATCATCATTGCTTTCATTGAATCTTTCTGACAAGGGAATGACATTGCCGTTATTATCATAGGTAACCGCATCAAGCAGTTTCCTATTATTCGGAACATTTTTCTCTGCTTCATTATTGTTGCCGTCATCAAAGCCAAACTCCCTCATGTCGTTGCCATCATTCCATATTGTCTTGATAGGTACTTCTTCTTCAATGATACGATAACCACCTTCACCATAGCGTCCGTTGCCATGCTCGATGCAATATTGCTTTGAGAGAGCTATCCAATCTCCCGACATAAGTTTGTTGCCCTTTACGTCAGCAGGAACAGTACGGTAAACCTTAACCTTCGTGTTGGCATCAGCCTTGTCGTATCTTAGTCTTCTCAAGACTGAAGATGTTTCCGATGCAGCAGCATCCCTAAAGCCGACTCTTCCCGGATTATAATAGAAGTCATCATCATTTGTCGTTACACCATTTATGATGCCAAACACGTTTGTATCTCCGCTATATTCCTCAACAGATTCACGGAGAGCATCAAGATTTGCAAAGTCCTTCTTCTCGACAGATGCAGAAGGAGCGTTCCATGAGCCTTCGCCTTGATAGTCTGTGCCGTTCACATAGCCAGCTGCTCTTGCAGCGTCATAAACCATCTTCTGAGCCTTCTCCATATCACCGTTCCTTACGGCTTCAAGATACTCTGCATCTTTATTCTGCTTCAGCGAATAAGCATCATTATCCCCATACAAGAAAATTTGGTCTTTCCTTGCAACGTCTTCCGTTTCCTCGGCAAGGAGTTTCCTGCGCTCTTCTGGGGACATGTTCATGCGGCTCTGAACATTGCGAGCCTCGACCTCTCCGCCGAGTTTTGTGTATTCCACATAGGAGTTATAATCACTGCGTGTGGATTCATTCAGTCTAAATGCCCTAATGTCGTTATCAAAGCTTCTGTCGGCATAGCCCCTTGCGAAGTAATTAAATCCTTTTATGCGTGTTTCCTTATCAGGCATCCATTCGTCATTATCCATGCCCATTTCCTTATACTCATCCATCAAGGCTTTTTCCACTTCCACCTGATTATGGTGCTCGCCCATCTCTTCTGCCTTATCACGCAAAGCGTCAGCATAGTTCTTGCCAATCTTCTTGGATGAAGTAACGTAGCCACCCCAACCGAATGCTTGGGAGCCAGCACCCTCGCCCATGTGGTCGAAGTCAAACTCAGTGAAGTCAGCACCACTACCATGATATACCTTCAGCGAAAACTTAGGAGCAGCAGCTATCTCCTGATTGATGCTATTCACAACATCATCAGTAACGATATCACCCTCCTGAATCTTCTGCGGTTCACGTCCTGCCTTCCTTACAATGTCAGCCTGTTCCGCTCTTGTAAGCAACCTGTTCACCTTCATCGCACCAGTTATCACCCAAGGGTCAGTCTCAGGGTTAGGGTTGGTACGATACATATAATATCCGTCAGTTGGCAGATGCTTCAGTCCTGCAAGTGAGTGCTGATATTTGCCGTTGCTATTGATGCCTTCTGCATGAGCCTCGTCCTGATAGTCCTTGTCCGCTGCATATTCCACCTCTGCAAATACAAAGTTCTTCGGGAACAGAGTCTTGTTGCCCTCTGCATCCTTGCGGTTGAACTGAATAGCATATGGAATGACACCGAGATGCCATCCAGGGCGATAGGCCAGTTTGCCGCTACCGCCTTGCGTTCCCTTGCCACCCTGCTTGACTTGCGGTCTGCCTGTCTTGCTTTCTCCAGCTATAGGAGCTGCATCAGCATCGAGCCACACACCGACAGGAGTAGCAGCACCGTTCGGATTCGCCACCATCGGTGGATATAGCTTGCCGTCCTTGCCGAGCACGAAAACCTTATATCCTATGCCTTTATTCTCCGGCTCTGGCTTCTGACGGAGAGAATATAAAACGTTTTCATCATCATTTGAGATATTTTCCTCTGAAATATTTGGATTTTCAAAATCATTCAGTATCTTTGCAATTGAAGAAAGTTTCTGATTGTTTTCAGTTTGACTGTAGCTGTTGAGGCGTGCGGAACTGATCCAATCAGAAACTTTCTCTTTATCTACCCACCTCAAGGCCTTTTCCAAATAACCCTCATCCCATGAAAGCCACCTATTTATTTCTGTCTCTGCATCCTTATCGTGAATACTGCTAACATTATTCAGTTTGGTAACATTGCCGTCTGCATCCAGTTCCAAAGAAAGGGACAACTTGTTTCCACGAATGTCAGCATTTGTAATGACAACTATATTAGGTGCTTCTTCACCATGTTTATACACCATGATAGGCTTCTGAATAGCATTAACCAGGTCTTTCACGTCCTCTGTTGTCAAAGAGTGCTGATTTAACTTTCTGTTCAGCACCTTTGGCGAGAGCGTTATCTCATCCACGTCCACACCACACGCTTTCAGAATCGGTGATGGGGTGCCAAGGTGCAGAAGTCCCTTGTGAGACTTGTTCTTGAAATTTTCAATCTCATTGTTGAAACGTTCATTTGCATCACGCACACTAAATTGTTCATCATTCGTTCCTTCTGATGCTGACGATTCAAACGTACCGTTGGCAGTCTTCACATACACTTGTTCTATCGTGCGGATGATGCCCTTCACATCGTCTGTGTATGGTGTTGCCATAAGCGCATTCTTTATCTTCAGCAGCACATCGTGTATCTTTGCAAGCAACGGATGAGACATCTTAAGAGCGATAGAACGAGTGAGATTCAGGTCGTTTATCATCTTACCGATGGCATCAGCGACAGTCTCCTCCTCATAATAGCTTCGGTCGTTACCATTCTTGTCTACATCAGCGTATCTCTTCTCATTTTTATTAGTTATTGCCTCAAACAACTCCTCACCATATTTTTCCTTGACAAGTCCTTTCAACTCGTCATACATAGCAGGAGATTTCTTCTTGATGTCGTGAGTCATCTCATGACCGAAGACGAACTGAACACCTTCAAGGATAGAGGAATCAAGGGCGAGATATATAGTCTTGGTGGTAGGATTGAACCAACCATTGCGAATCATATCAGTCCTCTGCCACTGGATATTAGCTCCCATCATCCCTGCTATCTTCTCTATCGCCTTGCGCAGTTTCTTCCCGACAACATCATCAACGAGTCTGGTATCCTTCACACGATTCTGCTCTATATAGGCAGCCTTCTCTTCATCTGTCATATTGTTCCAGACCTCCAGAGGGTCTTTCGCCTTATCCTTTGCTGAAAATGGAGCATTTTCATCTGGTGACGGAGCCTCAAAAGGCATATCAGACAAATTGTCTTCTGCCTGTTCATCAGCCGGAGTAACATCAGCATTAGACGCATCTTCTGCGTTATTGTCTACCATTCCTGTTGACTGAGACTCTTCCTCCTTCTGCTTTTCTGCATGAGCAAGTTCATCAGCCTGTCTCTTCTGCTGTTCAAGGATATTCTCAGCCTCTGCGATACGTAGATTCTGGATATGATTCTTCAGCCCGAAAGCAGTTTGACCACTCGTTATTAAATCAATGATGGCATTACGTACATCTTGGTCGGTGATATTCTGCAAGTTTTCAGGTCTGTCTCTCCACAAATCGTTAGACAATTGGTCTATTGTCTTGCCTTTACCCTCCTTTGCGAGGAACCCGGTCTTTGCAAAATCGGCCCTTGACAAACCTGTCTCTTGCTTTACACCTTTCGATGTCTCCGTACCTTCATAGTTAAGGCTATAAGGTGCTATACTGCTTGCTACATATTCGTCAACGGTGTTTGCCGTATCATCAAACACGTCAATGCCAGTGCTATCATACAGGCGATGAAGCAGCGATCCGACAGTCTCATTGTATAATTGTGCAACTGCCTGTGCATTATCCTTCACACTGCTCTTCATACGATTGAACTTTCTCCTCGCCTTTTCTATCAGATTTTGTCTGCCCTCTGGTGTATCTTCCTCCTTGACGAGCATCCTCTCGTTATAGGCATCCTCTATAGCCTTTGCCGAATCATACTTAGCCTGTGCTTCAGCTATTGCCTTGTCCTTCGCCTCCTTGCTTGCCTTCTGCTCAACGAAGCTGCCTCCGCTCACTTTCATAGCATTCGCCTTGTCAAGGGCTTTCTTCGACCTGTCAACGTTGTTGGTTATAATCTGCCCTGCGTCCTCCCCGAACTGGGTATCATATAGTTCCGCCACTTGTCCTGCCGTGAGCTGCGAAAAGTCAGGATTGCCATCCTCAAGCATCGGAACTTCCGTTCCGTCCTCAAGCGTGATTTTGGGAGTGCTCTCCTGCTCGTTGGATGCGTTCAAGTCTCCTTCATTCTGCGTCTCGTTCGGTGTAGTGACTTCTGCTTCGTTACCCGGTTGAGTCTCATTGGTTGTGGTGTTATCGGTTGCAACATTATCTGTCGGCACAACATTATTGGATGTTTCTGTCTCGTCCACAAGAGATGGCTCAGACTCATTCTCAGCCTCCTTGAGGGTCTTCTGCCTCTCCTGCTTGTATTCATCCACCGACATAGTTCCGAGCGACTGCACCGCTGATTTGTCAACGAGTTTCGCTTTGAGATTGCCCTCATTGTCAAGCACCATCACCTTAGCCCTGTTGCCCTGATTTTGCACGAAGAATACCTCTTCCGCATCCGGGAACATAGGATTGCCTTCCTCGTCAACGACATCAGCTATCTCTACTTCACCATTTGTGTTGATGATGTCAGCGTAGTCGAGATTGTCCTCTACAGGAGCATTCCGCTTCTCTCGCTCCTCCTCATACTGCTGTCGTTGCATCTTAGCTGCTTCAAGGCTCTTTGCATCCTCTGCATCCTTGAGATTCTGCAAGTCCTGTAGTGACACAGGAGTCTCCTGCACATTGCCATCTAAGGTAATCATTGCAGAGCCATCACCGTTCTCAGCAAGCACCTCATATGTATGTTCCACTCCTTGTGCGTCCGTAATGGTAAACGTTGTTCCCTCGCCTACCGTTCCGTCTATGATTCCTGCCTGTTTGCGTATAGCCTTTTCTTTCGCATCAGCAATCGCCTGATTACGTGTTTCTTCTGCATTGACCTCCTCACCGAGAGCTGCAAGGCGCAATGCATCACAATGCTCTATCTTGCCTGTCTTGGGGTCGTAGTACAATATCATATCGTCACTCTCGCCTACGTTGATCGAGCCATCCTCGTTCGTTGCAACGTTTCCACTGACGATATACACTCCATAATCTTCCTCGCCCTTGGTAGCCTTGATGGTCGCATTGCGTACCGTTCCCCGGCTCTTGTCGGTAGCCATATCGGTCTGGCGAGCAGCCTCCTGAGCTGCCTTGTCTATCTCGTCATCAGCATTGTCCACAACACCTTGATATTTTGCGTGAGAGGTCTGATAGTCATAGATAAGATTGTCGAGCTGGTCATCCTTGCCTATGAGAGACTCCAATTCCTCATCAGACATATTGTCCAACTGCTGCTCCGTGATACCGAGTTTCTCAGCAAGTTCGTGCGACCTGTCCTCAAACTCTATCTGTATGTCGTGCTTTTCTTCGTCCTTCGCCTGTCTGCCCTCAACATATGCATTGTCCTGCTCTATGCTTCTGTCATCCGTCAGACCGAGTTGTGCAGCCTTTATCGCACCGATATTCATACCTCTCAAGGTCAGCGAACATCTGGCATAGTTAAAGGCAGCTCTCGCCTGTTCTTCGGTCATATTATCTGCTCGCAAGATGTCTGCCATCACCGATTTCATGCCCTCGTTCGGAGTGTTGTCAATCCTTTCCTTCCACTTCGCCCAGTCCTCGCCTGTGAACAAATCCAATCCTGCATTGTCCCACTTGTTCTGTAGGTGCTGAAGCCTGTAGTAACTCGGCATATTGAGTCCTCGCTGTCCTGTATATATAGCAGTTCCGAAGATACCCATTCCCAAACATGACAATACCACCGAACCTGCTACCTCTTCCTGTTGCTTCACATCGAGAAGGTCAGAGAACTTCTGATCACCGACTAAGAGAGCGTTTTCAGCAGTTCCTGCAACCTCCTCCAGGTACTCACCGAACACTCCGTTGATTCCTGCTCTGGTAGCATAGCTCTTGAGCGTTGTGGCGAACTCCATACGTGATACCTTAGTCAGCCATGCTGCGAGATTTCTCAGTCCCATCGCACTGCCTACCTTGGTGTGTGCCATACCACGGATGAATTTCAGCGAGCTGGGGAAATGCTCTCCCAGGAACTCAGTCTGCAACTCTATATTTTGCGACACCTCACCTTTGATGATGGCAGTTGGCAGGGACTCTCCTTCCATCTTAAAGCCATCATCGGTCTCAGAGACAGTTCCGATATGTCGGTTGAGGATTTCTGCTCCTGTCGTTGCTGCACCTGTGGTGTTCTCCATCACGAATGCCTGTCGGAAATCCTTGCCCAACATACCGCAGAATTTTAATATCTTGCTGTCAGCAGCCTTTTCAGCAACCTTCTCAGCTGCTTTCAAAGCCTTTTTGCCTCCTGCTTTGAGTATTGCGCCCTTGACTGTCCTTGTTGCAGCCTTGTCAATCACCGCAGTAGCACCTTTTGCGAACTCTCCTCCTGCCAAAAATTGCACGGTGAAGGGGACGGATTGCAAACTGCCCTTAAACATATTATACGATGATGGCATCACCGCATTTTCAACCGCATCAGCCTCGTTAGCCTGTGACAACAGCTTTAGACTTATATAGTCATCCTGAGTGATAGTGTCACCATTCTGCATCTTTTTCGCAAGGGGATACATCATCATTGCGTCCTTCAGGTCAGTGACACCGAAATCCCAAGCTCCTATGTCTGTGATACCAGATGTCTGGACTGCATGTCCCCACTCGCTTTTGAGATTGTTCCTGCCTTCAAGTTCGTCTATGACCGCATCATATTGAGCTATCTGCTTGTCAATTTTGCGGAGGTCGCTTGCATACAATTCCGAACCATCATTCGCTCTTCGTGCATAGAATTCAGCCATATTTTCAGCGTGGTCAGGCTGAGGTATCTGGTTGAGCTTATCCATTATCACCTCCCTCTGCACCTGTAATTTCAGTCTCCGCTGCCTTAACTCTTCTACCTGTTCTCCCTTGTCAACATTACTTATGTAGTGCAGGGCATTGGCTTTGGGCAGAAAGTCTTCTTTGAGATAGCCTTTTTGATATAGCTCGTCAACGGTCTGTCTTCTCTGTTCATCTGTGGAGAATAGCAGTGACTTTCTGATGTCACCCAGAACTCCGTTGATATTGTCATATATACCCTGCTTTGCCTTTGCGTATATCTCTGATGCGCTTATCTCCTTGCCATCTGACTCATATTTCCTGTCCTTCCAGTCTTTGCCATAATTCTCCTCCATCGCCTTCTGTACTGCCCTGTCGAGCCATCCACCTTTGGTGCTCAATGCAGTATTGACAACACTACCTATCTGCACTGCTGCTGTCTCCTGCTTCGGCACATAGTCAAAGTCTTGATTGGTGAGGATTTTAGTATACTGCTCACTCGCCTCATCAGGAGTTATGATATTGCCCTTGTCATCTATATTCTGCATGATAGGTGTACCTGTACTCATGTTGAAGGGCACTTGATATCCTCTCCACTGCTCCAGCTGAGGGAATCTCTTGACGAGATCATCGGTGACTGCAACCATCTTGACCTCGGGATGTCCTTCAATCGTCCACTTGATTCCACCTTTATACGCAAGGTTATTCCATGCCTGTGAAGCCTCCTTTTCGTGTGCTATTTTCTGCTTGTTATATCCGTTGTCACCTAAGACACCTCTACCCTCCTCTACTTGAGAGGATTGTGTAGTCTGCTGCGGTTTCTTGCCATTCTGAGTGTTCTGATTGCCCTGCGGAGTAGTCTGCTGAGTAGTCTGCTGACCATAACCCATATCTTTGCTGAATTGGTCGAAATCAGGAAGGTCATACTCTGCTGATACTGCATCATGCAGGGACTTACGCTTCGTTGCGTCCTCCATATCCTTGCTGAACTGGTTGTAGTCAGGAAGGTCATACTCCTTGCTTATCGTTTGCCACAACCTGTATCTATTGTCGTTGTCTGCCATAATCTCTATGCTTTAATTATTAATATGGTCTTTTCTTCTTTTTCCCACCACCAGAAGTGGCATTCTTATGCTGACTTGGCTTCTTTGCGCCTCCACCACCAGATGATGAAGACCTACCTTTCAGTTTGTCCATGATGTAGCGGATGTTGTGTTGATTAGCATCTTTCGCTTTAATTTTTCTAAGGACATCTCTGACCTTCTTCTGACCTTCAGGAGTCTCCATCATCTCATAGTATTCATGCCAATACCCGGCAGTGCTTTTGTTGCCCTGTGAAGAGGATTCTGCTTTAGATGCGATTCTTTGTTCACGCATCTTAGATATAGCATCCTGTGCCTCCCAATGACTTATCCTTCCTTCCGATTCCGCCTTTTTGATTGCGAGCAAATCATCCTTGTACTGCTTATCGTCCGTGTACTTAAGTTTCGCAAGGTCTATCCTCTGCTGATTTTGCTGCAAACGTGTATCACCTTGATCACCTTTGCGGTCTGCGATACCAATCAGTTTGTCGTGGTAACGTTTTGCCTCAGCTACTGTCATATTTGTCTTTCTCGCATACTCATCCAGTTCCTGCGCCTTCTGGTATCCCTTAAGCCAAGCCGCACGATTATTCTCTCTCTGAGTATCCATCATCCGCTTGCGCTTGAGCATAGCTGCACTCATATCCTGCTCTGGGTTATGATTGACCTTGGCATTTTGGGTCGCAAAATACATATTGCTCAGAGCACGGAGACCATCCCCGACTGATGCTATTAGAGCGTTCGTACGTTCACGCTTCAATCGTTTCTTCTTCTGTTCTTCCGTCTCTTCACCTCCATCACCATACATCGCCTTAAACATCTCTGCATAGCTCATCCTTTTAGGAGTCTCGTCCTGCTTTACGACAGGAATATTAGCGAGGTCATCATCACTTTCGATGTCGTGGTCAGGATTGATGTTCGCACCATTCTGCATAGGGTGAGACCGCTGCCAGACATCTTTCGTCATATCTTCCTGAGCATAGGTGTTGTTCGCATCGTCAATCTTCTTGCTTGCATCCTGCAACTGACTCTCCGTAAGTGTTGATGCTTGCAGTACCGGGTTAGCCTTCTGCTCTGCATCCTCACCGCTCTGCTGCTTATTGACAACCGTCTGAGTTGTCTTTAAGCCGTTCTTCTGTTGTAGATAACTCAATGCACTCATATTACGCTTTGTTTCCTGTTGTTGTTGTCGTTGTGCCTGTCTTCTTCTTTCCTGCTTCATCGAGCAGATTTGCGATGTTGGATGCCGTTCCTGCTACTCCTGCGACCGCATTAGCAGTGTTGTTTGCCCGGTCAGCAGCCATCTGCATCTGAGAGTTTTCGATGTTCCGCTTGTTCTGCTGATACTGCTGCTCAATGTTGTCCTTGCGACTGTCGTTGGCCGCTACAATCTGAGATGTAGTGTCAGCCAGAGCCTTGTTGTTAGCCTCCTTTACTGCTGTCGTAGAGTCCTCCGTACCTCCCATCACTGCCTGTCTGCCTTTAGCAGCACGATTCCTGTCCCTTATCTGCTCCTGCATAAGCGTAAGCAAACGAATTGTGTCCGCTCGCTTGGTCGGGTCTTCATTATATCTGCGGTCATACCATGCCTGATTGTCCGCCTTCTGCTTTTTCAGCATTTCTTCCTGTTTTTTTGCCGCCTTTCTGTTGCTTATGCCTCCTGCAATGGAAGAGGCGAGTGAAAGTCCAGCTCCTATTAGTGCTCCCCACATATACGTATACTTTTACATTATTAATAATGGACAAAGTTAAGTATACATCTCCGTATTGTTGTTTTATCCGTTAATACTTGGAATCTCGATACGGAGCGTTAACGGATAACAATGATGTTTACATATATATATTTATCTTTGCAGTGCAAATCAGATGATTATGGCAGCAGAACGTAACGAAAAGGGACAATTTGTCAAAGGCAGGAAGAAGACAGGAGGAGTGCAGAAAGGATATGAGTCTCCTGTGAAAAAGGAATTCCGGGAGCTGATGGCTGACTACTCAAGAGAAAACTACGACAAGTTCGTTTTCTCGATGACCCAGTGCGAGCCGAAGGATTTCTGCCGATACTACTTAGAGGCACTGAAATTCAACTTGCCGATGCTGCAATCTGTAACATTAGACGACACGAAGAATTTCAGGACAACATTAACCGAAAAGATCAAGGAAATAGCAACAGGTGAAATACATAAATAGGTTATTAGTTTTTCATAGGTTTTAGTTAATACATATTTGTTTTGCAGAGGATGTGCGTGAGCATTTCCTCTGTTTTTTGTTATCGCAACTTGTTCTGCCATCTCTCCTGATAATCGGCAGAGAGTCCGCCAAGATTTTCTTCGGGCAGAAGACTGCCTATAAGAGCGAGACGGAAATACTTGTAAGGCGAACCGCACATTCCACGGAGGAACTTGTTTACCGATGTGGATATCGGGAACCATTTGAACAGGTCATTGCTGCCATACAGAGCCATTCCGCATTTGCCCACCTCGTTGCGGAAATATCCCCTTGTTATGCAAGAGAACATAGTCTTGTAAACCTCAGCACTGCCTATCGCCATAGGTCGTGTGCAGAGGAAATATCTTATTGGATCAACAGGCTGACTTTGGTAGAAATCTACTATCTTGCGGTCACCGTTGATCGCATACGATTCCGGGTAGATGTTCACCCTTTTCTTGATGTTGCTTTCCATCGCTCCCCATAATCCGCTTTTCAGGGAGTATATGTATGCGTAGGCGCAGTCTGGGTTGAAAACTATGATGCGTCCGTCATAGTAGTCATATATCATGTCAGCACCCTTCATAAACTGACGGAAGGGGATATACTTTATACCGAGTTCTGGGATATTCCCGACTGCGAGAATCTTCCTGCTATAGCTCTCCTTGTACAACTGCATATAGTCGAACACCGTTCCGTCAAGGGCATCCGTTATCAGTTTCGCAGTACTGCCTGTCTGCATCATTATCCCACGTTCGGTAGGGAAGAGGACTGCATCATCTATCTGCAAGATACCTTTAGGGTTAGAGCACACATCCCTGTTTACAGGCTGTCTTGCTTGGTACACTCCCTCAGTAGACAACATCAGCATCCAAGTGCCCTCATCTGTGAAGACATAGAGAGGAGCATCACCGAACTGTCCTTCCGTGATAGGTCTGGTGTTGGCAGCCATCGCCTTGATGACGGACGAGCCGACCTGTACGCTGTTGGAGGCAGGGAAAACGAGGGGATTCTCAGCCTCTGAGACCTTGATGAGGGAGGGAGAGCGAGATATGATATTCTTGGATGTAGAGACTGAACTTAAAGCCTGTTCGAATTCTTCTACAGTAGAAGTCCCTGTATCAATTATGAATTCTTGCAAACCATTTTTCGTATCACATTCCACATAATATGAATATCCTGTATTTGACGAAGAATATAATTTAAATGGTGTTTTCGTGTATACATATTCTCCGTCATAGTTCTTACAACGACTATATATAACGAGGTCAGAATACCCATTAATTGGAACAGAAGCGATTGGGTTATGAGTAGATATTTTTTTATTCTCAACTGAGAAGAATAGTTTCTCGTTGTTATCATCCGTAAATTCAAACACCAAGTCACAAACTGAATACTCATCCGATTGTTCTACAATATTATAGAAAGGGATGTCATAATCAGTAGACTTTATTGATTCGACAATATTTCCTATATGCAGTCTATTATTGTAGTTGTTGGCAACTATTCCACCTATATGTTTTACGTAGGGATTTGCGAGAGATATGGACACCTCTGTTCCCAATACTCTTTTGATTGCAAACTTTTGTCCTAACTGTTGATTGGCGATGTGAAGAGTCTTGTAGAATTGGAGTCCGTCAAACTGATTGTGGAAATCATTACCTTGAAGATAAGGTATCGGTATAGAAGAATAATACCAACTTAGATTGTAGTTTTCTGGTTTACCTATATATACGGAATCCTTTAAGTCAAGGAAACTTTCACATGTTGTAATAAAAACATCAACACCATCTATTAATGTTTCATATCCCTTAATATTGCAAGATGCGGTTATCCAAAACTTTGCAAATCCTGTTGAAAAATCAATACCTTTGGAGTTTTTCGGCATAGGAGTGAAACCACTTTCATCACGGTTTATCCAATATGCAAATTTAGGAGACACCCGGCTGTAACCGTTATCTGCGTTTCCGTGACCTACCTGTGTCGCATCAAGAATAGCCAGTGGACTGAAGTTGATGTATGTTCCATCATACAACCGAACTGCCGCTACCAATAATGTGCTATATTTAAAATATTCATCTCCAAGTTCTTCCAACCTTTTATTTACCAAGGCATCACACTGATTAAATATTTCTATCGTCTTGTTAGCTTTAGTCCTGATAGGATAAGCTAATTCCTCAGTTTTGTCATCGTTCGCATAATGCTTCTCAAACAAATTCCAAAAATCTTCATCTTCAAGTTTTATTTGCTTTTGAATAACCTCGTCAGTTAAGGCATTTCGTTCTATCTCTATTGATAGTTTAAACTGAGACAGGTTAAATATCTTATAGTCTTTAGTATTGCTATCCCAAAATGCATACCAAATGTCATCATCCCCTACAAAGCACAAGATATTTCCGATGCTTTTAACGGAATTGACGTGGAACTTATCCGCTGCCGGGAGCTGTATCTGATAGAAGTCTTCTGTAGGCTCGCCAAGTATATGCCAGAACCATATGTCGTTTAAGCCATCATAACAGATGTAATGCGAAATTATCTTGTCATCATAGCTTACTTTGTGAAGGTATTCGATTGTAACGTCCTCAGACAGAAAGTCTCCCCCATCAACCATCACAGGTTGGGAGACAGGCTTCAACTCTCCATCTTCTGGTATAAGATTAAGGCAGCTGCCCAACTCCCCATCCTGCACACTATTGTCGGACGGAGAATTGGACAGACCTTGGAATTTGATGTCTTGTATCATCTTGTTTCGTTTTGCGAGCGTGAAGGTCGCTGAATCTCGTAGAACACCTCATTGTTGGTTGTCTTGCGAGGGAAGACCGTCAGACGTACCTTCCTGTCTAAGGGGAGATTGTAGTCACCCAAAATCCCCGAAACACTCGGCTGAGTGGTACTGAAACCTATCTTCTTGTGCTGAGTATTGTATTGCAACTGCGTGAATATCGTCTTGGTATCCCGAAGCTGCTCAAAGTCCTCCCGGAAAGCGAAGCAGTACTGCCTTGAATCCCCTGACTTGAACACATGTATATACATATCGTCCCTCTCCTTACGCATGATGTGCTTGTAGAGTCCCTGTGAGAGAGTCACGGAGTTTCCTCGTCCGTCAAGCATAACGAAGCATCTGCGATATCTCAGACCTTTAATCGCTCTGATTATTCTTCTCATTGTCATTGCAAATATAGTTTTAGATTCTCAAATACCATTTTTATCCGTTAACTCCTGCTATCCGTTAGCGAGTTTCTTTGCCTCCTCTATGCCTACTGCCTTTCCGTCACCTACTGCGAGGCGGAAATCATTTCGTGAACGGAACGAGTAATAGCATACGAACACCACTGACTGCAAGCTGTCAACATGCTTCTTGTATTTCAGGATATCTTCCTTCGACCTGTATATCGTTGAGTTGACATAGTATGTACTGGTTCCCTTCTGCGCTATTACTGCGATGTAAAACTTTTTGCCAAGGATGCGCTCTGTGATGCGCCTGATGATTGAGATTTTCTTTGTCTTCATTGTTGTATGTTTTAAACGTTAATTACATAAATCCACAGGACACTACACGGTTCTTCTTGTTGATGTCCTTAAAATGCCTGCAATGTTGGCATGCCAACGAGCCGACCATCAGTATCCTGTGAGTATACTTTCCTTGTTCTCCAAAAGGGCACTCTGTGATATATTCAGTATACCCTCCGACAAACTCTTTGATCTTGTATCTGGGATATTTCATGTGCCAAATGATTAGTGCAGGAATATATCCATTATCTTCGTCTCTATGATAGCACCGACCGAATAGTCTATCATCGTCTTTTTCATCTCTGCATCGAAGTTGTGCTGGGCATTCTGTGTTGATGTTCCCTGCACAAGGTAGCAGTGAGATTCCTTCTTCTCCTTCCCGGTCTTCTCGTCAAGGCTGATGAAATTGGCTTTCAGCTTATAATATGTGTCTGCCTCCTTGTCATCGGTGAAGAATATCTCGCTGAACGGAGCCCTTGATATATCCGCCACCTGAGTTTCACCACTTGCGTAGGGTCGCATATTTTCGATTATCCGTGCTTCTGCTTCGGTGAAGCTGAGTGCGTCTACTACATATTGTTCTTTCACTCTCTTGACGTTTCCGTCTTCCTGTGTCTTCTCATATGCGTATGTGCAGATGAAGAAGTCTGATGTTTTTACTGTTGTCATATCATTTTGTTTTTCGGTTTATTCATATTCTATCAATACGATTGTATGTTGTCCGTGCTCGTCACGGAGTCCTGCCCAGTCCCAGTATTTGGATGCGAGAGCAGTAGAATACCCACATCGAGGGACGAGGCGAGACATACGTTGCACAAATGGGATTTTATTAGTCATAAATTATACATACCATATTATCCTTACTTACAGATGTGAGTGCATTGGTTATGCCCTGCACGTTTATCTCCAACCGCTGACAGTATCTTCTGCCTGTCGGACTGTCGGAATTCCTGCCTCTAAAGGCAGCTATGTAAAAACGTAGCATAACAGGTTGTCTTTTGTTACGGTACTGATTGTATTGCTCCACGGCCACGGACTTGGGCGATGCAGCTTGTCCTGATACTTACACCCTCCCCTATCACCGTGCTCTCGCCTGTAGGCTTTGGCTTCTTCAGTTCGGTAGTGAACGAGGATGGATTTGCTAATCATATTCTACTATTACTGCCGTTGCAGCCCTACCTCCCGTTGGCTTAATGAAATTCACCAAAGAATTGCGTTGGTACTGCGACTTAACACATCGACATAACGCAATGGGGGGAGTAGAGACACTATCAGGGTTTAATGCTTTTATAAAAACCATTTTTCAAAACTCATACAATACTACTGTCATTGGATAATGGGCGAGTGTTAGGATGTTGGTTGGCCCGATAGCCTCGTAACGTGTGGTTATGGTTGCAGCACAACATCCATCGGTCACATTCACCATTTGTCCGTTACCTCCCCCATTCAGACGGAATGGATGGGCGACGTGAGTCAGCTTACACTCCATCCTTCTTCCTCTCCATATTCTCCATAAACAGCCGTTCAAACTCTTCGCCCAATGCAGCCACTCCCTTTTCCGTGAATACGGAATAAGACAACTCCATTTTCTGCTTTGCCGAGTAAAGAGCGTGCCAAAGACTTACAGAAGCCATTTTCCATCCGTCGGCTGCTTGCATCCACAGCGTGAGCCACGTCTTGAGGAACATCGCAGCCTCGTGAGTCGGTGGCAGGTCGAACTGCATGAAGAGGGCGTTGTCGGAGTCGTTTGCCTTGAGGAACTTACTCACTGCATCGTCTTTGAGGAAATATCTGTCTGAAACCTCCTCTTCCAATACATCCTCCAACCGGGTAGCGAGAGGCATCGGTTTCGGCCATTTGTAAGGTACAGCCACATCCTTGCGTTGCGACAGAAGGAAGAATCGCTCCCTGTTCTGCGGAACACCCATATCCTTGGCATTGATTATCTTCCAAGTGTTGGTATAGCCATAACCTTCTACTCGCTCCATCCATTTGCATATATGTGCCCAAAAGGTTTCGACCATATTACCGTCCTTGTCTATCTTCGTCAGCTTCGGATAACCACTGATGATGGCTTTCACGTTCTCCTGCAACAGGTACTTTGGGCGGAGGATTCTGATGGCTTCTTCCGTTGACCACAGGATAGATGAACGTGTTCCACTGCCCTCCTCAAAGCCATGTTGTAGCCCAGCCTGTGAAATACTCTGACACGGAGTCGAGTAAGTAAGGATGTCTATTTCACCGTATTTCTCCTTGATCGGATGCCAGTCTATCTGCGTCATATCACCAAGGTTGCGGTCGGCATACTGCGGATATACAAGGTTGTGCATCTGGACTGCATACTTGTCAATCTCGCTCCACGCAACCAGTTCGTAGTCGAAATCGGGATGCGCCTTCTTAATCTCGTCAAGAGCCATGCACTGCGAGTCATACCCGGAACACAGGGTGACCACTTTTATCTTCTTAGAAGAGTTGAATTTGTCCATCGTCTTGTACTTTATAAGTTGTATTTTCGTCCACCTTGATAGTTCTGTCTTTAGGTGGGTAGAATACGTTTTCGATTATTCCCACAAGCACGTCAACCACGATTGAGTTGCCTGCCTGCTTGTATTGCTGTGAGGCAGATACCGCCATGTCTTCGGGCTTGCCTTTTCCTTTCCATCCGGGCAGTCGTTCTGCTGCCTGAGCATTGCTGCTCTGCATCGTGCTTATCACGTCATCACGGACACCCATCAGTCGGAAACATTCTTTGGGTGTGAGCTTGCGGATAGCATAGCTCTTGATAGTGCGGTCGGTGAAGTTGAGTTTTGTGATCATATTGTCTTGTTATTCAAATTCTTCAATCAGAAATACATTTTGCTGCCACGAGTTGATTGTCACAGTCGGGCAAACGTCAGTGCCTAATCTACCTCCATCATTGTTGCCACGAGGGTATTGGTAGAGGTCGTGGTTAGTCATTGTTCTACTATCGATTATCTCCGCTGCCATGCAGTTTGTTGCGCACCTGTCGTGAGCGCAGCTTCGCATAATTCATCGAGGCTATATCCTCAAGCGTATAGCCAAGGTCGTGTGACAGGGTGGCGCAAAACCACAATACATCACCTATTTCCTTTGCTATTTCAAGCTTCTTTTCGGGCGTGAATTGAGAGTCATTGTCTCGCAACACCTTCTTCACCTTGTCTGCTACCTCGCCAGCCTCGCCTGTCAGTCCTAAAGCCGGGTATATAATCGGCTGAGGATATATTGCGGTTTCAAGAGCGAGGTTTTGGTATTCATTCAATGTCATTTCGTGTATTTCTGTCATATTATTGTTGTTTTAATTGTGAGTATTTTTTAGGCTAATCCTCCTCTAAAATGCCGAAGGGAGTGCCATCAGCGAAGGTGTATTCTTCGATTGCCTCTCCAAAGATATGCCATCCGTCGATGAGACGTATTCCACGAAGGTATACTCTATCAGTCGTGGTTGACATTTCCTCAGTCAGAGCCTGTATATTCCTTAGCTCAGAATCCTTGTTTTTGTCTTTCAACCAACCGAATGGCTGATGTTTCTGCATTTCTGACAAACATTCTTGTACAGTTCTAAATGGACGGTACTTAGGTTCTGGCTTTATACGGAAGTCACATTTTTTGAAGTCAAGATATTGTATATCATCTTCCTCTAACGTGCTCCAGCTTTTGCCCTCTTTTGTTTTTATCTCAATCTGTTTTCCTTCCGCATACGCCTGTATTATAGGCAGCAGTTCTTTTACTTGTTGTCTGTTCATAATTAATAGTTATAAAGAGTTACACATCCCATCTGGCACACAATATCTCTAATAGAATCATCGCCTTTTTTATAATCTCTAATCATTCCTGCATCTATATAAACAGGAAGCACACCATGATTTTCCACTGTTGCCAATAATTCTTTTATCAATTCTACGTTTGTCATAATTCAAAAATTGTAAAGTACTACACCTTCATCATAGCTTATAACATCTATAACAGAATCTTCATCAGCTTTGTAGTCTCGCAATTCCATATAAACAGGAAGTACACCATATTCTTCTACTGATGCCTGTAGCTTTTCAATTAATTCTTTGTTTGTCATAATTCAAAAATTGTAAAGTGTTACTGATTTTGCACAATACAAAACATCCTTAATATCGTAGGGTTTTCTCACTGTCAAATTCTATTTCTATAGGTAACTCCCCATTCTCTATTACGGATTTCTGTAGTATTTTAATTAACTCTTTGTTAGTCATCTTTCTCATCCCGGATTAGTTTGATTTGTTTTTCAGTAAAACAACAGAGGTTTGTTCTGTCTTCACAATGCGAAAAGAACTCATCTTTAAGGTTGTTAATGACTATATCTGCATTTGCGTCTGACTTCTTTATAACCTCTGCAAACACTGTTGCAAGGTTGTAAGGCAAATTCTCATCCCTTGTTGGGACACTGAGAGTGTGGGCTATGCCATTACACTCAAAGTTAATTGTCAAGTTATCTATCATTTGTTATCTCCTTTCTTATTCTGTTTTAATATTTTCTGACTTATTCTCATTCTTGTCATAAGGGCAATCAAACATCTGAGGACATAGACCACAGTTTATAATGTGCTTTACTTCACAGTTTCTTCTTGATTGGTAACTCATACGCTTCACCTTTCTTTAATTCTTCGATTAGATAGTCTGCTATCTTTACCGCATTCCTCGCAATGTCATCCATTGGTGGGTTAGGGTCAATGCCATCTATCACAGGTGCAGCAAGCAAGCCATTCACTGCCTCCTTTGCTATCTTGTATCTTCGCTCTTCCCAGTCAATACCGTCTTTTGTATCTTCTATTATTTCCTCAAAACGGTCATATCTGTTAAGGTCGGTGTGGTGGAACACACCTTTGCTGTCATAGTAATCTGTGTAACTTCCAGTTGCACCCCAAGAAACAACATCAACTATCTCACCTGTGTCAATTCTTTTATACTTTGCCATATTGTTATATTTTTTAGTTAGGAATATCCTTCAGTTCAAAATTGCTATCCAATCCTAAGCCAAATAAGAGATGCTGTAGCTGATGAACATATTGAATGGGTTTTTCAGATATTTCTTCCCTATAAAGGAATGGGGAAAAGGCTTCTTCTTTAGGATAAAACCTCAGACTTATATTTGTTAATGCTGGTTTATGATAAGCATACCATTCTACATCCTCATAATACTCTCTCTTATGATGCTCACGCAATTTCCATCCAATTTTCTTCAATATTTCAAAAGTAAGGGGAATAGGCTCTACTTCACTGAAATCTACTGTGCCATATCCGTCTTCAAGCAATAAGGAATTCTCTCTTACCTGCCATATTTGCACATATCTTGGTGAGTTATTTCCTATGTATTTTACCCAATCGCCTGGGATGTATTTGTTTTGTTTCATACGTTTTATGTTTATTTATTTGGTAATATATCTTCTATGTAGCACCATGCCTTAATGTCGTTATTCTTACAATATGTTTCCCAAGTTTCATCAAAGGGGCTAAGCCAAGAAAGAATGTCAATTTCATAACAGATGTCATTTCCATAGCCAAACTTGGTAATGATATATTTGTTTGCTTCTGGGGTTTCTTTTACTTCATGCCAAAGTTTTTTTATAAGTTCCTCCATTCCATATTCTACCCCACTAAGGAAAAAGTCAGATCTGCTTTCTCCTAACACGGCTATTGAACTAAGTTTTTCATAAGCCTCTTTCACTATTTTCTTCTTGTCAAGCATATTACTCTCCTTCACAACCGTCTTGCTCAATAGCTTCAAGGGTTATTTTGTTGTTCTTCATAATTTTCCTGATTTTATCCATCTTTTTATCTCCCTGCTCTTCAGATTTTCTTCTCTGATACGTTTCTTGCTAATGGAATATTTTCGGCATTCATCACAAGGAAATGTTTTCATTTCGTGTTCAAACTCATTTATTCTTTTGAGCGAACAGATAAATCTTTTAACATAGCAAGGGAAGGGGTCATCAGTAACCATAAAACGATATGAATGATTATGAGAACACCAGCTTTTAGAATGTTTCTTTATTATTCTATTCTTCATTCTTTCTCTCCTTTCTTTGCAAGCATTGATGCTGTATCAATTAGTTCTTCAAACACGTTGATATACATTTCAAAGAAAAGTCCTTTTGTTCTTCCTGTGAAAAGATATACCACAGAAGAAATTATAAGGATTATCGGTAGTCCAAAAATAAGGAAGGCTACTATAGGAATCCATAGCAGTAGCATCAATATTCTATATATTATTTTCATAGTTATTTATTTAGACAGTTATCTTGATGTCCTCTCTGAGAGCAGAGAGGAGGTTTTGTAACTCGTGGACATGGGTAATGTAGCATAGCTCCTCTTCTCCCACGAAAGTGGAAAAGTCTTTCGTTTTAGGGTAGTACTCAACTCTCACGCAACTATTCTCATTTTCGTAGGTGCACCATTCATAGCCACTTCTGTCTATGCGATGTTCTGTTTCTTTAAACCCATTTTTTGTAAGGAACTTTATAGAGAAAGGGATACCTTCAATGTTGTCCAACCATATGCCGTGAGCTTCCTCATCCTCTTTCCTATCAAGCGGAAGCAGGATTGCGAATCTCTTCTTCTTTGTGAGGATTCGTTCATAACTTATGCCTACGACCTCGCATATTGTTCCTTGTGGTATCATGGAGTGGTCGCTGCTAACCCTTACATAATCTCCTATTCTTAGGTCTTTTAGTTTAATCATAGTTCTTTATTTGTTAATTTGTTAATCCTCTCCCTGCTGTCACCAGGGAGAGGGATGAATAATCAATTATGGGTGCTTAGGAATAGACATCCAATGTGTTGGCATATTTGGATTAACAAATTGCTTGTGATACTCGTCCATTCCTGGAATACCTGAAACACCAGTATAATAGTCATCTCCCTCCTCACTACAAGTATCGTAACAATCTTGCTCATTATTCCAAGTTGCAGAAGTAAACCCATCATCTTGAATAAATCCTACTCTTGTACCATTAGGATTAAAATCATCATCAATCCACTTTTCGTGATAGGCAATTACTTCTACTCCAAATTCTGGTATTTCTTCAGATATTTTATGCCAATATGGATGCTCATCTGCCCATTTTGCACCTTCTCTAAAGGCTTCTTGCTTTCCTTTCTTATCATTATCAACCTCAATAAAAGAGTGGTCTAAATGACTATATTTCTCCTTTATGTAAGAAGGTGTTGCTTTTTCCATTTGTTCTTTTCTATTCATAGTCATTTTTGTTTTATGTTTGATGATAATTGATTATTACTTTCATATTTTTCACAA